>Ga0208618_1000210_pt1 | contig 27434 bp, 24 predicted proteins | sample CryBogCBE18Jul08_FD_184585 | JGI IMG/M metagenome (GOLD analysis project Ga0208618, IMG submission 184585) | Freshwater microbial communities from Crystal Bog, Wisconsin, USA - CBE18Jul08 (SPAdes) | ecosystem: Environmental > Aquatic > Freshwater > Lake | place: Crystal Bog, Wisconsin, USA...
GCCTTTTCTTGTTGTTCGAACACCCCCACTACTTCAGGCGTGCGGGCAAAGGGCGATTCAAAAAGGCAGACCCACAAGTCATTGAGCAAGCCCTTCAAGCGATCGAGAAAAAACGCCTGCTTCAAGAAAAAACCGATGCCTGGGCCGCCCAATTGGCAGAAGGCGTTTGTGCACCCGAAATCGGTCATGAGCTCTACAAGATCCTCTTCAAACCCGATAAAAACGCTCCTGAATACAAAGCCGTGGTTCAAGCGGCCAAAAGCACGGGTCTTCCCCCTTTGACCCTTTTGCAAAAAGCAGGCGCCATCCAAAGCGCTTACCAATTTCATTGGCAGCGCTTTTTGTTCGATCAGTTTCCCAAAGGAACCGCATTCCCCAATTTGCCCGCTCCCAATGCAAGCGCTCAAACGGCACTCGAGGGCTCTCTTGAGCTCTCAAACGTGAGCGCCTTCTCCATCGATGACTCTCAAACCACCGAGATCGATGATGCCTTGTCGGTCACTGGCTTGGGCGAATCACAAGTCGTACTTGGCATCCACATCGCAGCACCTGGCTTGTCGCTCGCACTTGACGACCCCTTTGATCAAGTGGCCAAAGCTCGCTTGTCCACCGTTTACATGCCAGGCCACAAAATCACCATGCTCCCCAAAGACGTGGTGGAGCGCTTCACCTTGAGCGAAGGGCGTGAGTGCCCTGCTCTTTCTTTGTACATCACCTTTGATGCAGAGCATTTGAACCTCATCAAAACAGAGACCAAAATTGAACGCGTGCGAATCGCCGCCAATTTGCGTCACGACTTGCTCGAGTCTTGGATCAATGAAGACTGGATCGAGGGCCAAGACCCTTTGAGCCCTGGGGCAGACGCCTCTCGCATGCCCCCCAAAGCCTTGTTGCCCATTGATGATGCGCACGCCAAGTTGAATTTCCTGCTGAGGCTTGCCAAACATTTGAAAGCAGCCAGGGAAGTGGTCAGGGGCAAACCCGAGACCTTCAACCGCCCAGACTACAACTTCAAACTCGAAGGCCAAAACGAAGAGCAAACCCTGGCGCTTCAAAATGGACTAGCGCCCTCAGGAGAAGAACGGGTATTGATCTCGCAAAGGATGCGCGGCTCGGCCCTCGATTTGATCGTGGCTGAAGCGATGATTCTCGCCAACTCACAATGGGGCAGATGGATGGCCGATTTGGGTGTGCCAGCCATTTACAGAAGCCAAGCCAGTTTGGCCCCTGGTGTCAAAGTGCGCATGAGCACCCAAGCCCTGCCTCACGCAGGCATGGGCGTTTCTTGCTACGCATGGAGCACATCCCCTCTTCGCCGATACACCGATTTGGTCAACCAGTGGCAACTCATTGCTTGCGTGCGGCAAGGCAAAACTGCAGCCCTCGCCTGCCCCTTCAAACCCAAAGACACGGCCCTCTTTGCCATCATCTCCTCCTTTGACGCCGCCTACAGCGCGTACAACGCGTATCAACAAAGCATGGAGCGGTTTTGGACTTTGAAGTTCGTTCAAGACCAAGAGAGCAAAGAATACAACGCCAGTGTCATCAAAAACATGCCCGGTCAACCGGTCTTGGCCCGTCTTGATGAGTTGCCTCTGGTCTTTGAAGTTCACCCACCGCGTGCACTGCAGCGTGGCGAGCCCATCCGTGTGGCCCTTCACCACATCGATTTGATCAGCTTGAGCGTTGAGGCACAATTCTTACAAAGCCTAGCGTTGGAGAGTTCGGACCAAGGCTCCGGGTCCCTTGGCGAGGACCTCTTTGACATGGACGAGAGCGAAATGGATGACTCAAACGCCTTGGGCGCTTTGACGCTGGAGATGGATTTGGGTGAAGATGAGAGCGGTGCTGAAACCAGCACAACGGCGCAAGAAGGGTCACCTCTTGAGCCCCAAGTCTCCCCCAGTGCAGACGCTTGATGTTGGTTACTTGCAAATACCCCATGCTGAAATTGATTGATTGATCAACCCGTTGACCCTTTGCAGGCTCCATGAGGAGAAAACCCTGATCCCTTTCAAGAAATCTTTGACCGCGCAATGGCCCCAAACGCTCCACCAACTTGGTGCTCGTTTGGGCCAAGTGAGCCTGCCCCAAGCGCTTGCGGTCTCCATCGGATTTCACGCTCTCCTTCTCACCTTTCAAGCCACCATTCCTGCTCTTTCAGCCAGACTCCTCAAACACCCTCCCTTGGAGGTCATTTGGGTGAACGCCAAAACCCTGGAAACACCTCCAGAGCGCGTGCAAGCGCTTGCACAAACCAACCTCTCAGGAGGTGGCGATCTGCAAGACAACACCTTGGCCGCCTCCCCTTTGGCCAAGTCCAGCAAAAACCAAGCGGGTGAGGACCATTGGGTGACCAGCGCTGAGCTTGAACGCTTGAAACAAAAAGAGCAGCAGCTCTTGCTGCAGCTCAAGAGTGAACTCGAAGAAGACCGCACGCCCTCAGATCAACCCTTGGACAAGGCACAAGAAAAAAAACGCGAGGCGCTTCTCAAATGGCTCGCACAAATCGATGCGCGCATTGCACAAGAGAACGCCCGTCCAAGGCGACGCTACCTCTCCCCGTCGACTCAAAAAGTGGCTTATGCGCTTTACTACGAACGCGTGAGAACCCAAATTGAAACCACGGGCACAAAATACTTTCCACAAATTTCTGGTCAACGTTTGTATGGGAATTTAACGCTTGAGTTCACATTGAACTCAAAGGGCGAATTGATCTCGCAAAACTTGCTCAAAGGTTCCGGCAACTCGGCCCTTGATGCGCGTGCCATGGCGATATTGAGAAAAGCACAACCCTTTGATGCTTTTGACAAAGAGCTCAAAAAGGAGGCCGATGAGCTCTCCATTGTGAGCGTTTTCCATTTCAACAAAGCAGGCATCAGCACGACGCAAGAATGAGAATGCGCTCTAAGTGAAGTTATCATCTGAGTACACACACATGTCATTCATGAGAACGATCCTTTTTGCACTCAAACGCTTGGTGCTCTCCATCTTGACCTTTGGGTTGTTGATTCAGGTTTACTTTTTTCTCAAAATCGCAAGCCTGAACTGGATCAACCCCGAATCCACGAGTTTTGAGAGACAAGAATTCGTGCGCTTGGCCCAACTGCCCAAACGAATGACTTGGGCACAGGTTTGGGTGGACGATTCTCAAATCAGCACCCACTTGAAGCGAGCCGTCATCACCAGCGAAGACGATCTCTTTGCCACCCACAACGGAGTCCAATGGGCTCAAATTCAAAAGGCTTGGAAAAAAGACCAATTGGCTTGGAATTCAAGCTCGAAAACCAAAGGGAACAACACCCGTGCGCCAAAAATTGCTGGCGCCTCCACCATCACCCAGCAGTTGGCAAAAAATCTATTTTTAAACGGCGAGCGCACTTTGCTTAGAAAAGCTCAAGAGTTCATCATCACCTTGGAGCTCGAAGCCTTGCTCAGCAAACCCCGCATCTTGGAGATCTATTTGAACCACGTGGAATGGGGACAAGGTATTTTTGGAGCCGAGGCTGCAGCGCACCACTACTTTGGCATTTCTGCCAAGAACCTCTCACCCCTTCAAGCCGCAAGGCTTGCTGTGATGCTCCCGCGTCCCAAGTACTTTGAGAAGCTCCCAGCCTCTACCTATTTGGCTTCAAGGTCTGAGGAAATTGCCGAGCGCATGACAGGAGCTAAGTTGCCATGAAAATACTGGGCATCGATCCTGGACTTCAATGCACGGGCTTTGGTGTCATCGAGACCTCTGGCCAACAGGTGAGCTATGTGGCGAGTGGCACCATCAAAACCACACACTTATCGACCACCCATTTGCCGCTCAGGATCAAAACCATTTTTGATGGCGTTCGCGAAGTGGCTGAGCAATTCAAAGTTGATCAAGCGGCCATTGAGATCGTGTTCATCAACAACAATCCACAATCGAGTTTGCTCTTGGGCCAAGCCCGTGGAGCTTGCCTGAGTGCACTCGTGAGCATGTCCCTGCCCGTTGCGGAATACACCGCACTTCAAATGAAGAAATCTGTGGCCGGACACGGCCGAGCTCAAAAGGCACAGATCCAAGAGATGGTCAAACGCATCTTGTCCCTGAGCAAAGCACCGGGAACGGATGCGTCCGATGCATTGGGTCTGGCTCTGACCCATGCCCAAGTGGCTTGGTCTGAGAGGCATGCACAACTCAAACCCAATTTGGTCTCTCGCCACACTGGCGCGGTCAAAGCCGGTAGATCACGCTGATGTAGGGTTTGGTCGTTTGAGGTTTGTGGTCACCAGCTTGCGCATCAAAGCGACACAAGAGCACCATCACCAAGCGGGGAGCAACTGTGCAAGTCCTTTGGGTGCGCGACTCTCTTCTTCAAAGCTCACCATTTCATAAGCCTCGGGCGTGGCCAAGAGAGCTCTGAGCAATTTGTTGTTCATCGCGTGCCCAGAGCGAAAAGCGGTGTAGGACGCCATCAGTGGATAGCCCAAGATGTACAAGTCGCCCATGGCATCTAAAATTTTATGCTTCACGAACTCGTCGTCGTACCGCAAGCCGTCGCTGTTCAAAACTCGGTAGTCATCCATCACGATGGCGTTGTCCAAGCCCCCGCCCAGTGCCAAACCGTTGGAGCGCATCATCTCCACATCCTTGGTGAACCCAAACGTTCTGGCCCTTGCGATGTCGCGGCTGTAGCGCCCACTCTCCATGTCAAACTCAACGCGTTGACCTGTGGAATCGACAGCTGGGTGTTTGAAATCGATCTCAAAGCTCAACTTGAACCCATGGTAAGGACTCAACTTGGCCCATTTGTATTGAGGCGTTCCAAGCCCCTCTTCCACCAAAACTTCTTTGGTGATTTTGACCAATCGCTTGGGTGCGTTTTGCAGCTCAATGCCCGCTTGCTGCAGCAAAAAGACAAAGGACGCTGCAGAGCCATCCAAAATGGGCACTTCCTCCGCTGTGATGTCCACGTACAAGTTGTCTATGCCAAGTCCCGAGCAAGCCGACATCAAGTGCTCAATGGTGTTGACTTTGGCGCCAGCGTTTGAAATCGTAGACGCAAGCCTCGTGTCGGTGACTGCCGTGGGTGAGACCACGATGTCCACGGGCTCAGGCAAATCGATGCGACGAAACACGATCCCCGTGTTGACCTGAGCAGGCCTCAAAATGAGCTCAACCCTTTGACCCGAATGCAGGCCAACCCCCACTGCGCGGGTGATGGATCGAAGTGTTCTTTGTTTCAGCACAGCTCGATTTTAACCTCTCGAGTGTCAACGCCAGATGAAGAAAAACCCTCTGGTCCTAAGGGACTAGAGGGTTCTTGAGACAAGGCTGTTGCCAGCCTTGGGTTTTAGTCCGCTTGTTTTCTGAGGAAAGCAGGAATCTCGTAGTCATCCATGCCACCAGAGGCCAGAGCGTCCACTTTGGCAGCCGCTTGAACGCGGTTGGTGCGCCACACGCTTGGGACGGCCATCTCTGCGTAGTTTTGTTGAGTGCTCTTGGCGGGCAACACGTTTTTATTGGCGTCTGCGTTCACAACCATTGAACTCAATGCACTTGCATTGCCACTTGTGCTGGGGGCTTGTGTGCCCAAATTCATGGAAGAGGTGATCGCATCCACCGTGCTTTGTGTGGCCTGCTCACTGTGCTCAAAACCGCCATGCGATGGTGCTGGCGTCATGGGAGCCATTTGGCTTGGCAAAATCGCAGGAGGATTTGCACCCAAGCCAGAAACTGGGCTGCTGTAAGAGCTTACTCCCACATGCGCGTTCGATACAGCCATGGGTGCGTTATCGGTGCCCGTGCGAATGACCTGCAAAGGCTGGAGTTGGCGTCGGGTCTGCGAGGTGAGTCCTGTGGCCACCACGGTCACACGAATCTCGTCTCCCAAAGCGTCGTCATAAGCCGTTCCATAGATCACGTGTGCGTCGTTGGAAGCGTAAGCACGAATGGTGTTCATGGCTTCTCTGGACTCGGAGAGCTTCAAGCCTCCCTTGGCTGCTGTGATCAAGACCAAGACACCCTTGGCGCCACTCATGTCGATGCCTTCAAGCAAGGGGCAAGCCACAGCTTGTTCAGCGGCAATGCGTGCTCGCTCTGGACCGCTTGCCTTGGCTGTGCCCATCATGGCTTTGCCTTGCTCACTCATCACCGTTCTCACGTCCTCAAAGTCCACGTTCACCAAGGCTTCTACGTTGATGATCTCGGCAATGCCGCCGACTGAATTTTTGAGCACGTCGTTGGCAAACGCAAACGCCTCGTCTTGGCTCACATCATCGCCAAACACTTGCAAGAGTTTTTCGTTCAAAACGATGATCAAAGAATCCACGTTTTCTTCCAACTCGGCCAAACCTGCTTCGGCGTGGCTCATGCGGCGACCACCCTCCCAGTCAAAGGGCTTGGTCACCACACCAACGGTCAAGATGCCCATTTCTCTGGCCACGCGAGCCACCACGGGCGCTGCTCCTGTGCCTGTACCGCCACCCAAACCCGCGGTGATGAAGAGCATGTTGCAGCCTTCAAGCATCTCACGAATCTCGGGCACTGCAGCCTCTGCAGCCTCGCGACCACGCTCGGGCTTGCTCCCAGCTCCAAGACCCGTGAGTCCGAGCTGAATCACTCGGTCCGCAGAGCTCGACCTCAAGGCCTGGGCGTCGGTGTTGGCGCAAATGAATTCAACGCCTTTGACACCACTCTTGATCATGTGCTCAACGGCATTGCCGCCGCCTCCACCCACACCAATCACCTTGATTTGTGTGCCAGCGTGGAACTCTTCAACTTCAATCATTTCGATGCTCATTTTTTTCTCCAATCCTAATTTCTGCAGTTGCTTAGATTTCTTTGTGTTCTTTGTCCCAACCCCTGAGGGCTTGGGTTTGGTTAAGACTTGCGCTGAGTTTGTTTTTTTCATTTCAACGCATTGACCCATTTTTAATTTTGTTTTGTTGATCGTCTTCATCATGGGCGTCCTATCCTGAGTGCCAACCGGGTGGAGCACCCGGTCCTTGGGAGACGCCCCACAAGTTACAGTATTTCTTGGGCCCTGCCCTGGCCAAAGTCACCTTGAGCATTTGAGCGCTCAGGGCTTGAGAGCGGTGCTCAAGCACTCGACCCACATTTGATGGAGGTGTATTCATGGAATGCATCCTTAAAAGTTCCCCACAAACCAGTCTTTGACATAGCCAAAGGCGTTTTTAACCGAGCCACTCTTTTGCGCGACTTTAAAGCCCCTCAAGCGCCCCATGCGCGCCTCCTCCAAGAGGCCCATCACGGTTGCCGCTCTAGGCTGACTCACCATGTCTGAGAGCGCGCCCGAATAATTGGGGATGCCCCTTCTGACTGGCTTTAAGAAAATGTCCTCTCCCAACTCCACCATGCCAGGCATCAATGCACTGCCACCCGTGATCACAATCCCTGAAGACAAGACCTCTTCAAAGCCAGAGTCACGAATGACTTGTTGCACGAGCGCAAATATCTCTTCCACGCGAGGCTCAATGACACCGGCCAAAGCTTGGCGGCTGAGCATTCGAGGACCGCGGTCTCCAAGACCGGGTACCTCGACTTGAACCTCTGGGTCGGCCAAGAGTTGCTTGGCAAAACCCGACTCCACCTTGATCTCCTCAGCATCCTTGGTTGGCGTTCTGAGCGCCATCGCAATGTCACTCGTGATCAAGTCGCCAGCGATCGGAATCACCGCGGTGTGACGAATCGCTCCACCTGTGAAGATCGCGACATCCGTCGTGCCCGCTCCAATGTCCACCAAAGCCACACCCAACTCTTTCTCATCCGGGGTCAACACCGAGCGGCTTGAAGCCAAGGGGTTCAACATCAACATGTCCACATCCAAGCCGCAGCGTCTCACGCACTTCATGATGTTTTCTGCAGCACTTTGAGCGCCGGTGACGATGTGCACCTTGGCCTCCAAACGAATGCCGCTCATGCCAATGGGCTCCTTCACGTCTTGTCCATCGATCACGTACTCTTGGGGTTCGACCAACAAGAGGCGTTGATCGGTGGAGATGTTGATCGCCTTGGCCGTTTCCACCACACGTGCAATGTCGGCAGCCGTGACCTCTTTGTCTTTGACGGCCACCATGCCAGATGAGTTGATGCCTCTGATGTGACTGCCCGTGATGCCGGTGTAGACACGCGTGATCTTGCAGTCTGCCATCAACTCCGCCTCCTTCAAGGCTTGTTGAATGCTTTGCACCGTCGCATCGATGTTGACCACCACCCCTCGCTTGAGCCCAGAGCTGTGCGAAACTCCAAGGCCTGCGATCTTGAGCTCGCCCCCAGGCAACACCTCGGCCACCACCGCCATCACTTTGCTGGTCCCGATGTCGAGTCCAATCACCAAATCTTTGTAATCTTTTGCCATAAAGACCTCAGCCCTACCTCTTCACCGGTTGTAAATCCACGGTGGTCAAGCCCTTTAATTTCAAGGCATACCCGTTCTCGTGGCGTAAATCTGCAGACTCCAGTGCGCTCACGCGCCGCTCATAGCGTTGACTCACCTGTGCCAACGTGCTGGTGAAGTTTTTCACCCGCTCTTCTATCTCTTTATTGCTCCCCCGACCCAATTCAACCAACGCAGCGTTGGAGAGCTTGGCCTGATAGCTGCCCCTGGTCGACAGTGTCAGTCCCACCACTGGGAGACCCATCTCTTTGAACAGGGGAAGCACCATTCGGTAGACGTCCAGCACCTGAGCCGCTTGGTTATCGGGCCCATTCAAGTGAGGCAGGCTCGCATCCTCCAACTCACCCCAATTGGCATCGAACACCTCACCTTGCTGGTTGATGAGTCGACCCTCTCCCTCGCTGCCCCAAAAGCCAGCGGGTTGCTGCTCCTCGATCAAGACACGCAAGCGGTTGGGAAACTCCCTCTCCACCACCGCACGCCTGACCCAAGGCACGGTCTCAAAAATCTTTTGGGTTTGAGGCAAATCAAAGGTGAAGAAGTTGCCCTTCAATTGAGGGGTCACATTGGCCCTGATGGTGATCGCATTGTTGTGCTCGACTTGGCCTGCCAGAGTGATCCCAGCAATCGCAAAAACGGGCAACCTCACCAACCACCAAACCAATGCGGTCATGCTGATCAAGCCCAACAAGAGCATGAAGAGTCGAGTGAACTGCTCCATCATCCGAATGTCAATCGGAATGGGCTCGGGTTGAACCGGGCGGTGAGCGCGGATGTGACGCGTCATTCAATCGCCCCCGATGCTGCTTTTGAGGCTTCTGACTTTTGCGTGCGCTGAATGTGCGTTTTGGCTTGCCCCAAAATGTGCGCACACAAGGCCTCATAACTCATGCCCGCGGCTTTTGCTGACATCGGCACCAATGAGTGAGAAGTCATGCCCGGTGAGGTGTTCATCTCAAGCAGAAAAGCTTGGCCTGTTTTCTCACACAGCATCAAATCGGCTCTGCCCCAACCACTGCAACCCAGCGCTTTGAAGGCGTTCACGCTCAACGCTTGAACTTGTGCTTCCACTTCTGGACTCAAGCCACTGGGGCAGTGGTATTGCACCGCGTCTGTGAAGTATTTGTTGGCATAGTCATAGCCAGCCTGGGGAGCTTGGATGCGCACCACAGGCAAAGCCTGTGCACTCAAAGCGTCTCCAAGAACGGGGCAAGTGAGCTCAAAGCCACTCACAAAGGTCTCACACAGCACATCAGGATCCAAAGCATGCGCAATGTCATAGGCACGCACCAATTCCTCAAAGTTGCCCACACGACTGACCCCAATGGAGGAGCCCTCATGCGGGGGCTTCACGATCAATGGATAGCCCAGATCATCGGCCACTTGCCTCAACTTCAACTCTTTGTCGGCTTGGCTTGCAAAGCTGCCCGCCAACAAGTGATACTTTGGCGTTTGAAGACCTGCGCTTTGCCAGATGCGCTTCGTCATGGTTTTGTCCATGGCCAATGAAGAGGCCATGACACCAGAACCGGTGTAGGGGATCCCCAAGAGCTCCAAGGCGCCTTGAACCGCGCCATCCTCACCAAAGCGACCGTGCAAAGCGATGAACGCATGCGTCACGCCCTCGTCCACCAATTGTGCAAGGGGTCTCACACCAGGATCAAACGCAAATGCATCAACGCCTTGAACACGCAACGCATCCAAGACACCCGTGCCCGACATGATCGAGATGTCACGCTCCATGGAGAGTCCTCCCATCAAGACCGCCACTCGGGCCGATTTGATGTCAAAGGTGGGGGCAGGTAGGCTGTGCATCACGAGACTTTGGCTCCGCTAGTAAATGATGAAGAACTTGGCGCATTCAAAGCCAAGGCATGTATTTTTTGGGGGACTTGACCTATCGATCCAGCCCCCATGCAAAGCACAACGTCACCCGCTTGGGCTTGGCTCAAAATGACTTGGGCCATTTCATCGAGTTCGGGCGCAAAGACCACTTGATCAAATCCTGAAACCCTCAATGCCCTCATGAGCGCCCTTGAATTGGCGCCCACAATGGCAGACTCACCAGCGGCGTAGACTTCGCTCAAGATCACCCAATCGGCAAGTGACAAGACCCGCACAAAATCTTCAAAGCAGTCACGGGTTCGGGTGTAGCGGTGAGGCTGAAACGCCACCACCAATCGACGACCTGGATAGGCACCCCGAGCCGCTTGAATCGTGGCTTCAAGCTCGACAGGGTGATGCCCATAATCCTCCACCAAGGAGAAGTGTCCGCCCGAGACCAAGGACACCTCAGGGTGTAACTGGAAACGTCGACCCACACCCTTGAACTGGGCCAATGCCTCTTGAACCGCGCGATCAGGCACACCGATCTCCACTGCAATGGCAACCGCAGCCAATGCGTTGCGCACATTGTGCAAGCCAGGCAAGTTCAGCACCAGGGGCAAGTCCTCCATGGTGACGCCATTGGCACGCTTGACGGTGAAATGCATTTGATGGCCCACGGCCTTGATGTCAACCGCGCGCACCTGAGCCGTTGGCGACAAACCATAGGTCGTGATGGGTCGACTCACCGACTCCAAAATGCTCTGTATTGAGGGATCGTCCACGCAAAGCACCGCTGCGCCGTAAAAGGGCATGCGGTGCAGAAATTCAATGAACGCGCCTTTGAGCTTTTCAAAGTCATGGCCATAGGTCTCCATGTGGTCTTGATCGATGTTGGTGACCACAGACATCACAGGCAACAAATTCAAAAACGAGGCATCCGATTCATCGGCCTCGACCACGATGTATTCACCACTGCCAAGCTTGGCGTTGGCGCCAGCACTGTTGAGCTTTCCACCAATCACAAAGGTGGGATCAAGCCCCGCTTGCGCCAAAACACTGGCCACCAAACTCGTGGTGGTGGTTTTGCCGTGAGTGCCAGCAATGGCAATGCCCGTCTTGAGCCTCATCAACTCTGCCAGCATCACAGCTCGAGGCACCACAGGGATCAACTTTTGGTGTGCTTCAAGCACCTCTGGGTTGTCTTGTCCTACCGCGGTTGATGTGACCACTGCGTCGGCACCTGCAATGTTTTGTGCAGAGTGACCAATTTGAGTGCTCACCCCCAGACCCTTCAAACGCTGCAAGGTCACGGAGTCGTGCAAATCAGAGCCCGAAATTTGGTAACCCAAATTGAGCAGCACCTCTGCGATGCCACTCATGCCGGCTCCCCCAATGCCCACAAAGTGAATGCGTTTGATGGCGTGCTTCATGAATGCACCTCGCGCTCACTCAATCCCATCAAATCCAAACTCACGCGCACCAACTCCTCCACCGCTCCTCGCTTGGCAAGTTGTTCGGCTTTTTCTCCTACAGCAATCAAGCTCTCGCGGGTCAACTGATTCAACCACTGCAGCAACCACTGTGGGGTCAATTCTTTTTGTGACACAAGCCAAGCACCACCCTCATCGGACAAGAAGCGCGCGTTGTGCGTTTGGTGATCGTCCACGGCAAAGGGGAATGGCACAAACAATGTGGGCACGCCCAGCGCAGCCACCTCGGTCACGGTGCTCGCACCCGCTCTGGCAATCAAGACATCTGTGCTGGCCATGGCGTGCGCCATGTCATCGATGAATGAAACCACATCGGCCTTCACGCCCAAGCGCTCGTAAAGCGCTTTGAGCGCCTGCACTTGCTTGGCACCGCTTTGGTGTCTCACCACAGGCCGACTGCCCTCAGGCATCAATGCCAAAGCCTGAGGGATGGTCTCGTTCAAAGCCTGTGCCCCCAAGGAGCCTCCCACCACCAACAAGCGCAAGGGCGCAGTTGTCCCCAAGGGCTCACCTTGTAGCCTCACCTTGGCTGGCGCTTGCTCCAAGAAGGCTGCGCGCAAAGGGTTGCCCACCCATGTTTGATTTGCCGTTTGCGCTGAACCCAGCACTCCAGGAAAGGCTGAAAAAACACGACGACTCAAATGCGATAAAAAGCGGTTGGACATACCTGCCACTGCGTTTTGCTCGTGAATCACCAAAGGCACCCCACACAACCAACTCGCCACTCCAGCGGGAAAGGTGATGTAGCCTCCAAAGCCCAGTACCACTTGGGGCTTGAGTTGCCGCAGGATGCGCACACTTTGGTAAACGGCCTTGATGAGCTTGAAGACCGAGAAAAACTTGACCTTCCACCCTTTGCCTCGAACACCTGAAAATCTAACCGAGTGAAATTCGATGTGTGCTTTGGCCACCAACTCACTCTCCATCGAAGGAGTGGGCGCGCCCAGCCAGTGCACTTGCACGCCTGACGCTCTCAAGCCCTGCGCCACGGCAAGACCCGGGAAGATGTGTCCCCCAGTCCCACCGGCTGTGACCAAGGCCAAGCCACGCGTCTGAGCATTTGAATTGAGGGTTGGGTTTTGAACTTGCGTCACAGTCGCCCCCCGTGCATCATGGAGCGGTTTTCATAATCCACTCGCAACACCACTGCAATGGCAACCACATTGAGCAAGATCGCAGATCCTCCAAAGCTCATGAGCGGCAAAGTGAGTCCTTTGGTCGGCAAAGCCCCCAAATTCACACCCACATTGATGAAAGACTGAAAGCCCATCCAAATGCCAATGCCCTGCGCCAAAAGACCTGCAAACACCTGGTCCATGGCAATGGCTTGGCGCCCGATGTACATGATTCTGCGCGTGAGCCACATGAAGGATCCAATGACAAGCATCACCCCAATGAAGCCAAACTCCTCACCGATCACTGCAAGCAAGAAGTCGGTGTGCGCCTCTGGCAACCAGTGCAACTTCTCCACACTGCCACCCAAACCCACGCCAAAAATCTCACCTCGCCCAATCGCTATCAAAGAATGCGACAACTGGTATCCCTTGCCCATGGCGTATTTCTCGCCCCAAGGATCCAAGTAAGCAAAAATTCGCTCGCGCCTCCAGTCCGAGAACAAGATGATCAAACTGAAGGCACCCACCAAAATGAGTGCAATCAAAAAGAACATGCGAGCATTCACACCGCCCAAGAACAAGATGCCCATGGCAATGACCGCGATCACCATGAATGCCCCCATGTCGGGTTCAGCCAAGAGCAAAGATCCAACCACGCCCACCGCAACCGCCATGGGGGCCACCGATTGAATGAACTTTTCTTTCACATCCATTTTTCTGACCATGTAATTGGACGCGTACAAAAGCACACCAAACTTGGCCAATTCAGAGGGCTGAAAATTCATCACCCCAAGCGAGATCCAGCGTGTCGCGCCATTGACCCCTTTGCCAATGAACGGAATCAAGACTGCGATCAAAAGCACAAGCGACGTCACAAAAACCCAAGGCGCGACTTTTTCCCATTTCTCCAGTGGCACCTGAAAGGCCAGCACGCCCATGATGAGCCCCACCACAATGGAGATCACGTGACGGACCAAGAAATGGGTTTGTGAGTAATGAACGAATTTGGGGTTGTCTGGCATCGCAATCGAGGCCGAGTACACCATCACCAAGCCCCAGAGCAAAAGCCCCAAAGTCACGAATACCAAAGGTTGATCAAAGGCGCTGAAGCGCACCGGTGCAGCACTCGTTGCCGTGAACTGTGTGCCGTGCACCCTCACAGGGAGCACGTCCGAGCGAGACCACTCTTCTCTGTCGTCCTTCTTTGAACCCAGGAGACGATCCATCCAAGAGAATTTGAGGAATGCCAATCCCATCAGAATCCCCCCTCTTCGCTTTGAATGGATGCTGAACCATCCAGTGACGCAGTGGGCGCATCCCAAGCAAGGGCTTCAACGGCACTTGCGAAAACACTGGCTCGGTGTGCGTAATCTTTGAACATGTCCATGCTCGCGCACGCAGGCGACAAGAGCACCGCATCCCCGCTTTTTGCGCTTTGCGCACTGACTTTGACCGCCTCCTCCATCGAAGCCACCCGGTGCATTGGCACTTGGGTGTCCTTTATGCTCTCAGCGATGAGCTCTGCATCCTGACCCAACAACACCACCGCTTTGACAAAGCGTTTGATGGGCTGGATCAAAGGCGTGAAATCTTGACCCTTGCCCAGGCCACCCAAAATGAGCACCAAAGATCTCTCACCGCCTAAGCCCTCCAGTGCTGCGACCGTGGCGCCCACGTTCGTGCCCTTGCTGTCATCAAAGTACTCGACGCCATCGATGATCTGCAAAGACTGGATTCGGTGTGGCTCGCCAGAATATTCTCTGAGCGCGTACAGCATGCCGCCCATGGGAGCACCGGTGCTGCTGGCCAACGCCAAAGCTGCCAAAGCATTCGATGCATTGTGCTTGCCGTGAATTCGCAAAGCCTCAGTGGGCATCAAACGCTTCATGTGATCGATTTGCTTCAAAGCTTCCTGAGCCAGTGAAGCTTTCTTGGGCTCTGGGTCTCCATTGCCCTCCGCCCTGACCAACCAGCTCATGCCGTTGACCACCTCAATGCCAAAGTCACCAACCCGTTTGGGCTCGGTGGATCCAAACTCGACCCACTGCACTGCTTTGAGCTTGGTTCTGCCAAAAGCTCCTTTTTCCTTCACCTCTGGCTTTGGAGTGAAGAACTCGGCATGGGGGTCATCTCGATTGATCAGTCGAAGGGTCGATGAAGAAAATATCTGTGCTTTGGCGTTTTTGTAATGCTCAAAACTACCGTGCCAATCCAAATGGTCTTGCGTGACGTTGAGCACCGTGGCCATGGTGGGCTTGAAGTTGCTCACACCATCGAGCTGAAAACTCGATAGCTCCAGCACCCAAGCGTCTGGCAATGCGTGCACCCAATCGGGCAAGACGACTTCAGGGATCACAGGAATGGGCAAGTTCAAGTCTGTTGATGCTTCATCCTCTGGGATAGAGGAGTTTTCAGTTGACTGTGCATCCGAGTCTGAATGCGCCGACTCTTGCAATTGTGACTCTGGGTCACCATGCTCATGGTGGTCTGAATCTGATTCGACCGCCTCCTCACCCAGTGACTCATTTTCCTGAGCTTCTTCCAAATCCAAGCGCTCTTGCACTGTCAATACAGACGTCATGCGGACTCGGTCCTCACGCATGGCGTCCAGGTCATCGGGCTTCAAATGAGCCAGTAGCCGCTCAAGCATGGCTGGACCAATGTTGCCCGCAACTTCCACTTTGAGGCCAGCTCGCTCCAAGAGCAAACCCGTCAAGGTCGTGACCGTGGTTTTTCCATTGGTGCCCGTGATCGCAAGCACTTTGGGCGCGTAGCTTGCCGTGCGCTCCAAGTCTTCCAAGGCTTGTGCAAAAAGGGTGAGCTCTCCTCCTGTGACCAAGCCCGAAGCTTTGGCGCTCTCCCACAATCCGCTCACCTGTTCTGGGCTCAAGCCAGGGCTTTTGAAGACCGCTTTGAAGGGTGCGCGTTCAAGCAAATGGGCATCGAATGGGCTTGTGATGAACTGCACTCGCGGCAAGCTTTGTTTGAGCTCGGAGAGCTTCGGAGGCGCCTCTCGGTTGTCCACCACCCACACATGCGAACCACAAAAGTCACACCAACGGGCCATGGAAAGACCGGAGTCTCCCAATCCCAGGATCATGATGTGTTGTTCTTTTAAGTTGAGCATTTGAGGGTTGTGACTAGTTTGATTGCATTACCTGAGTTTCAAGGTGGACAAGCCCACCAAACAAAGCAGCATCGTGATGATCCAAAACCGGACCACCACTTGGGTTTCTTTCCAACCACTTTTCTCAAAGTGGTGGTGCAGTGGCGCCATCTTGAAGATGCGACGCCCCTCGCCAAATTTTTTCTTGGTGTACTTGAAGTAGCTCACCTGCAGCATCACCGAGAGCGCTTCCACCACAAAGATGCCACCCATGATGGAGAGCACAATTTCTTGCCTCACAATGACCGCAATCGTGCCCAAAGCAGCCCCAAGAGACAATGCACCCACATCCCCCATGAACACTTGTGCGGGGTGCGTGTTGAACCACAAAAAGGCAAGTCCGGCTCCAGCCATGGCCGCACAAAAGATGAGCAACTCGCCTGATCCCGGAATGTAGGGCAAGATCAAATAGCGTGAATACACAGAGCTTCCCGTCACATAGGCAAACACGCCCAAAGCCGAGCCCACCATCACCACTGGCATGATGGCCAAGCCATCCAAACCGTCTGTCAAGTTCACCGCGTTGCTCGAACCCACAATCACCAAATAGGTGAGCACCACAAAACCAAACACACCCAAGGGATAACTCACCTCTTTCATGAAAGGCACCATGAGCCCTGCCTTGGGTGGCAAATTCAAATCGAAACCTGACCTGAGCCAACTCCAAAAGAGCTCAATCACTCTGTAGTTGCTGCTCTCAGAGATGCTGAACACCAAATAAAGCGCAGCCACCAGCCCAATCACCGATTGCCAAAAGTATTTCTCCCTAGAAGGCATCCCCTCTGGGTCCTTGCTCACCACTTTGCGCCAATCGTCCACCCAGCCAATCGCCCCAAAGCCAAATGTCACGAGCATCACAATCCACACAAAGCGGTTGCTCCAATCGGACCAAAGGATGGTGGAGACACCAATGCCAATCAAAATGAGGACACCCCCCATGGTGGGCGTGCCACTTTTGCTCAAGTGACTTTGCATGCCGTAGCCACGAATGGGTTGACCCACCTTCAATTCGGTGAGTCGGTTGATGACCCAAGGACCTGCGATGAGTCCAATCAAAAGTGCCGTCAAAGCAGCCATCACGGCACGAAAGGTGATGTACTGGAAGACCCTGAAAAATCCAAATTCAGGCGACAAGCTTTGCAACCACTGTGCAAGTGTCAAGAGCATGTTTTCTCCTCTTGTTGAAGCGACAAGGCGGTGATGGCTTTCACCACCCGCTCCATTTGCATGAAGCGCGAGCCCTTGACCCAAACGCTCTCTACACCCTGAAGAACACCTGGCAGGTGATCCAAGAGGGACTCTAAATTCTCAAAATGCACACCATTCATTTCACCTGAATAGCTCAAGGCGGTGTGCTCGGTCAATGTTCCAAGGCACATCAAATGCTCAATGCCTGAGGCTTTCGCAAACCGACCCACCTCTTGGTGAAAGACATCCCCACTCTCACCCACCTCACCCATGTCTCCCAAAATGAGAAGCCTAGGAGAGGGCAAACCACGCAAGGTCTCAATGCCCGCCAAGACCGAATCGGGGTTGGCGTTGTAACTGTCATCAACCAGGGTGATCACCCTTTTGCCCATCTGGACCAATTTGGTTTGGGTGCGACCTGCAACGGGTCTGAAATCCTCCAAGCCTTGTTGAATCGCACCAAGCGGAGCGCCCAAGGCATGCGCACAAGCGATGCTGGCCAGCGCATTCATCAAGTTGTGCTCACCCGCTTGGTGCAGTCGCACATTGAAGGCTTGACCCAAAACGCTCACTCTCGCATGCCAAGCACCGTTGAGCCATTCGTGAGAGATCAAGTGCACATCACAATCGCTTGATGCACCAAAGGTCATCTGACGTTGACCCTGTGCCAACTCGCGCCAAAATTCTGTTTGCGGATCGTGTCCTGGAAAGACGGCCACCCCACCCGGCTTGAGCGCCTTGAACACTTGTGCGTTTTCCTCGGCCACTGCCTTCACACTCTTCATGAACTCTTGGTGCTCGCGCTGAGCGTTGTTCACAAGCGCCACCTCAGGGCTGACCCAACGCGCCAAACCTTCGATCTCCCCAGGGTGATTCATCCCAAGCTCCACCACACCCACTTGGATGTGGTCTCTGAGCCTCAACAGGGTGAGGGGTACACCAATGGCGTTGTTGAAGTTGCCCTGGGTGGCCAAACTGTCTTTGAACTTCCATGCAAGCAAAATCCCACCAATCATTTGCGTCACGGTGGTTTTGCCGTTGCTGCCTGTGACCGCAATCAATTGGGTGCTTTTGCCCGCTCTCCAAGCAGCCGCCACAACCCCCAAAGCTTTTGTGGTGTCATTGACCTCAAATCCAATCATCCCGCTCTTGAGCCTGCCGTGGTGAGCGATCGCGCCCACTGCACCCCTATCGGTGATTTGCTCCAAGTAATCGTTGGCATCAAAACGCTCGCCCTTCAAGGCCACAAAACAATCACCTGGCATCAAAGTGCGAGTGTCTGTGTGCAAGCGACTCACTTGCTCCAACTCAACCCCACCCTCTATGCCAATGGCCTTGACCTGCAGGCTCTCATCGGTCATGAGCAATCTTCCAAGCTCACCCCAAGTGAGGTGCATGCCCTCGTCCTCAGCAGAAAATCCAGAACCCAAAGCGAGGCCGCTCACATCACCCATGGCGCCCCCCTTTTTTAGATTCTTTGGCATCCATGCGTTTCTCAAGGGCTTGTCTGGCCACTTTGGAGTCACTGAAGGGTGACTTCACCCCATTGACCTCTTGGGTTTGCTCGTGCCCTTTACCAGCCACAAGCACCACATCATTGGGCTGAGCCCTTTCAATGGAGGACTCGATGGCAGCTTTGCGATCGAGTTGAACTTCAACGCCACTAGGCTCACGCACGCCGCTCAACACATCTTTGGCGATGCTCAATGCATCTTCACTCCTGGGGTTGTCAGAGGTCACCACCACATGTCGTGCCCACGCCTCGGCGATGCCACCCATCAAAGGTCTCTTCATGGCGTCTCGCTCGCCACCACAGCCAAAAACACACCACAACGCGCCTTGGCGGGCATCGGCTTTTTCTGACAATGCTGCCAAGACTTGCTTCAAGGCGTCTGGCGTGTGGGCGTAGTCCACCACCACGAGCGGCATGGGATCCGAGGTCTGAGTCTCCACCACTTCCATTCTTCCAGGCACAGCCTTCAAATCTTCAACGGCGTGAATGGCTTCCTCCAAACTGCGTCCCATCACGAGCAAACTGCCCATCACCGCCAATGCATTGCTCAGGTTGTATGCGCCCAGTGCGTTGATGCTGGCACTTCTGTGCTCTGAGCCCCAATTGAGCTCAAATGCTTGACCTTTTTCATCAAGTCTCACACTGTGCGCGCACAAAACACCTTCTGTTGTAATTGGGGTGCTTTGTGTGTTTTGCAGCACGGTGTAACCCACCACTTTCACAGCCTCATCTGGCGCAGCACCCTCTTGCCTTGACTCCAACTCAGCATACAAGTCGCGACCCTTGGGGTCATCCAAATTGATGACCGCTGCTTTGGGTGCGAAATCCAAAAACAATGACGCCTTGGCACTCCAATAGCGTTCCATCGTTTGGTGATAATCCAAATGATCTTGCGTGAAATTGGTGAGCACCGCCACCTCAATTTGCAAGCCCTTCATGCGGCCTTCAACCAACCCAACCGATGAAGCCTCCATAGACATGTAGCGCACACCCTTTCGCACACAGGTGCGAAGTGCACTGTGCAGTTGTGTGGCCTCTGGTGTGGTCAAGAGTCCCAAGGCAGCAGCCTCCTTTGGACTCTCCTTGCTCAAGGTCAAGGCCTTGACCTCCATGGCATGGTTCAAAGGACTCCAAACCAACTGACCCACACCCAGGGTGCCCGCCACAGCTGCACTCTCGCCCAAGTGTTCAAGCGCTTGCGCCAACCACCAACTTGTCGTGGTTTTGCCGTTGGTGCCCGTCACCGCCATCACCTTCAAGTCCGTGTTGGCGGTTTGATAAAAGGCGGCGGCAATCTCACCGCGTGCTGCTCTCAAATTCACATAGAGCGCCAAGCGCTCGTCTTTGGGATCCAACTCCAAACTTGCCCAATCCAATGTGTGAGCGAGCTCGTCGCCAGAGGGCACATCGATGAGCGCGGCACTCGCGCCTGCCAGCAATGCAGCATGAACAAATCGACGCCCATCGCTTTTTTCGCCTGGGTAGGCCAAAAAGGCGTCACCTACCCTGACACTTCTTGAGTCAGAGTGAAGCTGTGCATCTCCATGTGCCTCTTCGGGTAAGGATGCTTGAACGCGTGCTTGCAACCAAGCTGCAGCTTCCTGTGCGGTGGTGAAGATGTTCATCAGAAAGTCTCCGCTTCTACTTTGGCCACCACTTGGGGCTTGACCGTCATGTCGGGCTGCACCCCCATCACGCGCAAGGTTTGTTGCACGGTTTGGCTAAAGACTGGGGCAGCGGTGTCACCACCGAAATAAAATCCGTCACTTGGCTCATCGATCATGACGGCCACAATGATTCTGGGGTTCTCAATGGGCGCCAACCCCACAAAGAAGCCTCTGTATTTGTGTCCCGTGTAGCCTGAACCCTCCAATTTGTGGGCAGTTCCTGTTTTGCCACCCACGGAGTAGCCCATGGTCTGCGCTTTGGGAGCGGTGCCTCCTGGGCTGGTCACCAAGTGCAGCATCTCGCGCACGTCCGAGGCATGTTTTTCAGAGATCACGCGCACCCCTTGCGCTGGCTCATCTCTTTTCAAGAGGGTCAAGGGGATCAACTGGCCGTCTCTGGCAAAGATGGTGTAAGCGTGTGCAAGCTGAAAGAGGCTCACCGACAAACCATAGCCGTAACTCATGGTCGCTTGCTCAATGGGCCGCCATGTTTTGTAGGCACGAAGCTTTCCACCCACAGCACCTGGGAAAGGCACTTGAGGTTTTTGACCAAATCCGACTTGCGTGAAAATTTCCCACAAATCTTTGGGTGGCATTTGAAGTGAAATTTTCACAGTCCCCACATTCGATGATTTTTGAATCACCTGGCGAACCGAGATCGCACCATTGGGTGAATCGTCGTTGATCGTAAAACCCGCCATGCTCAAGTGACCCGTTCCCGTTTGGATGATGGTGTCTGGCGTCACGATGCCTTTCTCAAGCCCCAAAGAAATCACCAGCGGCTTCATGGTGGAGCCCGGCTCAAAGGTGTCGGTGAGCGCTCTGTTTCTGAGTTGCGCAAAACTCAAATTGGCCCTGCTGTTTGGTGAAAAACTGGGGTAATTGGCAAGGGCCAAAACCTCTCCAGACCTCACATCGAGCACGATCACCGAGCCCGCCTGGGCTTTGTGATCTTGCACCGCAGCTTTCAATTTTTCGTAGGCAAAGAATTGAATCTTGCTGTCGATGCTCAACTGCAAATCTTGTCCGTCTATGGGTGCTTTGATCTCACCCATGTCCTCCACGTTCTCACCCAAGCGATTCTTGAGCACCCTGCGGTATCCAATGTGACCAGCCAGTTGGTTCTCAAAGGTCAACTCGACGCCCTCTTGTCCTTGGTTCTCGATGTTGGTGAACCCCACCACGTGGGCCACCGCCTCGCCCTCGGGGTAGATGCGCTTGTATTCCTTGCGAATGCCAATGCCCTTCATCTTGAGCGCCATCACTTGCTGCGCCAAACTGTCGTCAACCATTCGCCTGAGCCACACAAAACCCTTTTCGTCGTCCTTGATCCGACTTTGCAATTCAGACATGGGCATGTCAATGAGCTTGGCCAGGGCTTTTAATTTTTCAGGCGTCCTGTCCACATCCTCTGGACTCACAAAAATGCTGGGCAAAGAAACGCTCGAAGCCAAGATGGCTCCATTTCGGTCGAGAATTTTTCCTCGATCGGCTGGAATGTCTTGCGTTCTCAAAAAGCGCACATTGCCTTGGTGCTGGAAAAACGCGTTGTCGATCACCTGCACATAGGCCGCTCTCACCAAGAGCCCCAAAAAGCCCAAAGCGATCATGGCCACGATGAACTGACTTCTCCAAACTGGCGTCTTGCTGGCCAACAAAGGAGAGGAGTTGTATTGCACGCCTTTGCGACTCATGGGCTCACCCCTTTGGCGACTTGCGTGACATCGCTCGCTACGGGCTTGACCAATGGTGCAGAGGGCTTAACCACAGATGAAGGGCTTGGGGATTGTGTCTCTGTTGAGCCTTGTTTTGACTTCGCCGCCTGAGAGGCTTGACCACTTTCATCCAAAGGACGATACACGTACTGCGTGATGGCAGGCGTCACACTTCTCATGTGAAGCTCCTCTTTGGCCACTTTCTCAACCCTCAGGGATGTGCCCTGAGACCTGCGCTCAACTTCCAAGCGTTCACGCTCGAGCTCCAAGTTTCTTGCCTCTGAGCGAGAGCGGTCAAACTCGGTGTACAAACGCCTGGAGTCGTACTGCGTTTTCACCAAATAAAAGGCACTCGCCATCACTGCGATCAACAAGAGCACATTGAGCCTGCTCATGCAAACGCCTCGCTCATCTCTTGCCAGTCGGTGGGAAGGGGCAAACGCTGCGCCACGCGCATGATCGCACTTCTGGATCTCGGGTTTCTTTGCACCTCATCTTGAGAGGGCTTGACGCGATCGCGGCTGAGCAAAGACATCTCTTTGGGCTTTGCGAAGGGCTTGGTGCGATCGTATTGCTCCTTGGCGTGCTTGGCGATGAATTGCTTGACGATGCGGTCCTCCAATGAATGAAAGCTGATCACCACCAAACGACCTCCTGGCGCCAAAACTCCGAGGCTTGCCTCCAAAGCAAGTTGCAACTCCTCAAGCTCTGCGTTGATGAAGATGCGAAACGCCTGAAAGGTGCGCGTTGCAGGATCTTGCCCCCACTCGCGAGTCTTGACACAATTGGCCACAAGCTGCGCCAACTCGGCTGTGGTCTGTGGCACGCCCGTCTCTTGTCTTCGAGCAACGATGGCTTTTGCAATCGCTGTGGCAAAACGCTCTTCACCATATTCTTTGATGACTTGCACGATCTCATCGAGCTCTGCTCGCTCAAGCCACTCTTTGACGGACTCTCCACGCGTGGTGTCCATGCGCATGTCCAAGGGGCCATCAAAGCGAAACGAGAAGCCTCGCTCAGGTGTATCGATTTGGGGAGAACTCACACCCAAATCCATCAAAATCCCATGCACGCTTTGAAGCGGCAAATCGGCCAAATGAGAAAAACCCTCATGGCGAATGGAAAAGCGCTCGTCTGTGATTTTTGCAGCCTCGCTCACCGCTTCCAAGTCTTTGTCAAAAGCAATCAATTGAGCCTTGGGGTGCATGCGCTCCATGATGAGGCGACTGTGCCCGCCACGTCCGAAGGTGGCATCAACATAGCAACCAGGTCGTTGCACCTCAAGAGCTTGAACAGCCTCTTGCAACAAGACCGTCGTGTGAGCGGTGGAAGAACTCGTCATCACTTAAAAGGAAAATTCTTTAAACACCTCAGGCATTTCACCTTGCATCGCCAAAGCTTCCTTGGCCTCATAAGTCTCTTTGTCCCAAATCTCAAAGTGATGCCCCATGCCAAGCATCATGATGTCTTTGTGTATGCCAGCAGCCCCTCTGAGCTCAGGCGAGAGGAGCACTCGACCGGTTGCATCCATCTCCACATCCATCGCGTTGCCAAGCAAAATTCGCTTCCACCACTGGGCGCTCATGGGCAAAGCCGCAATGCGGTCTCTGAACTTCTCCCACTCGCCGCGAGCGAACATCATCAAACAACCATCGGGGTGACGTGTGATGGTGAGTTGCCCCTGCGCATTCGCAGTCAACACCTCGCGATGGCGCGTCGGAATCGACATCCGTCCCTTGCCATCCAACACCAGTGATGAAGCACCTTGAAACACGTCAAAATATCCTTTTCAACACAAACAAATTTCCATAGGCCAATGCGCGGATCAAAGTTCACACTTTTCTCCACAAATTTGCACTTATTTGCACTGTATCAGGATTTTGACCTTGCGCAACAGAGAAATGATTATTTTTTCAATGAAATCAAGGACTTAGAGAGGTTTCTGGGAAAAATATTGCGCTTTTTTCCTTTGAAAATGAAGGACTTAGCGCGGGGTGTGAAAGTGACGTCTGAACAAAAAAATATTTTCTGCGTTTTAAGCAACTTGTGTCTTCCAACTCCACATATGAGCACACCGAGTGTGAACTGCGTTCATGAATCGAGTTGTGAGCAGCCCAGTCAAACTCGCTGCTGAGAGCAGCATCCTGCTGAGCGAAGGGAATGTTGCATTGCTTTTTACTCAAAAACCAAGCGAGCCAATCCCACGCTTGATGTGACCCCTCTTGAAGCTCAAAGTGAGCTCCAGCAGGTCTTAAACAATGCAAAATCGAAAAAAAATAGAGAGCGCAGCACCCATTGCGAATGCCTTGAGAGCCGTGCATGGGTGGCAGCTCGCTCTGCGCGTTGGCCTCTATCCAAGAGACTGAGCCCCATGGTCATGGGGCTCAAGACATGAATCAATCACCAAACATTTTTTGTTTCAACTCTCGGCGCTGCTGAGCTTCAAGCGACAAGGTGGCCGTGGGGCGAGCCAACAAGCGTCCAACGCCAATGGCCTCACCGGTCTCATCGCAGTAACCGTAGTCGCCTGCATCGATGCGCTGAATGGATTGCTCGATTTTCTTCAACAACTTTCTCTCACGGTCTCGCGTTCTGAGCTCGAGGGCATGCTCCTCTTCGATGGTTGCACGATCTGCAGGATCGGGCACCACAACGGTTTCTTCGCGCAAGTTCTCAGTGGTTTGCCCAGCGCTGTTGAGAATGTCTTGCTTGAGGGCGGACAACTTCAAACGGAAAAAAGCCATCTGCGTGTCGTTCATGTACTCAGAGTCTGGCATCGCCAAAATCTCTGCATCGGTGAGTTCATTGACCGATTTTTGTTTCCAATTGTTAGCCAACTTGCTGTCTTTCTTGGGGTTCACAGTGATCACGGAAGGAAGGGATGGTGCATCATTGGGACCAAAACTGGATTTGGCCGCATTGTTGGAGAGCACTGCCACGGGTGGGGGCGGAACCATTGAGGCCGCTTTGGCACCACGGGACGATTTTTTGTTTTGTGGCTGAGCAATGGATTGCCCAGCCACCACTTTGGTGGACATGCTTAATGGATTCGTAGAAGGTTTTGCTGGCTCAGGCACCTTGGGCGCAAGGTGTGAGTGAGTTTTTGCCGCGGGCTTGGCACTTGGTGCGGCCACTTTGGGAGCGACTTTGGCAACCCCTTTAACGGGTGCCTTGACAGGAGACTTTTGAGCTGTCTTGGCTGCCGCCTTGACAGCAGCTTTGACCGTTGACTTGGCAGGTGTTTTAACTGGCGCCTTGGCGCCAGATTTGACAGCCACCTTGACGGGTGCCTTGATGGGTGCCTTAGCGGGTGCCTTAGCGGGTGCCTTGTGAGCCACTTTGGCAGCGGCTTTGGGGGCAACTTTGGCAGCGGGTTTGGGCTGGACTTTCGCCACAGCCTTCACAGGGGTCTTCGCGCTTGTTTTGACCACCGCTTTTAGAGGGGCCTTGGCTGGCGCTTTAGAAGCAGCTTTGACGGGTGCTTTTGCAGCCACTTTAGGCGCTGATTTGGGAGCAACTTTGGCGGCTGGTTTCACAGCAGAGCCTTTAGAGACGGGTGCACTGGACTTGGAGGACGACTTGGCGCTTGGCGCGCTCTTTTTGAGGGGCGCCGTGGACTTGGAGGTCTTGGCCGCGGGGCGAACACTCTGACTTTTCATGTGGGTCTCCTAAGAATCGCTGTGGTTGTGCCAAGCACGCCACTTTTATCATCATTCCAACATCAAACAGCTCTCAACTCAAAGCCCCTTGGGGCAGTGCCTTTGAGGAGCAGCAAACGCAATAAAGCGTCAGTCGCGCGCGGATTGTACTCACACCAAGCACTGTTGGAGTCCTTGGAGAAAAATATCTCGTGGCAAATCGATACCAATGAAAACCATTTTGTTCATTTTTGTCTCATTTGGACCCCAATCTGGCCCCAAATCACTGCCCATCAACTGGTGAACCCCTTGAAAGATCACTTTCTTGTCCGTGCCCTTCATGTAAAGCACCCCTTTGTAGCGCAGCATCTTGGGTCCATAAATGTTGACAATGGCCCCTAAGAAGTCTTCCAGTTTTGCAGCATCAAAAGCTCTTTCTGACTTGAAGACAAAGCTCTTCACATCGTCATCGTGATGGTGGTGATGGCCGTGGTTGTGCTCATGGTGATCGTGCCCCTCGTGAGACGCGTGATGATCCCCGTGATCGTGCTTCGCGTGATCGTGGTGGTCATGCTTGTGAGAGGGGTGATCACAGTGCTCGCCACTGTGGTCGTGAGCTTGGTCTGCGTTCAAGAACTCGGGATCGATGTCCAACTTGGCATTCAAATTGAAGCCCTTAAGATCAAACACCTCGGCAATGGAGACCTCTCCAAAATGCACCACCTTTTGAGGTGCTCTGGGGTTCATGTGTGACAAACGGTGCTTCAAAGCGTCAAGCGCCTCGGGCGTGACCAAATCGCTTTTGCTGATGAAAATTTGGTCCGCAAAGCCCACCTGTCTTCTCGCCTCTTGGCGATCGTTCAACTGGGTGGCGGCGTGTTTGGCATCCACGAGCGTCAAGATGGAATCCAGCAAAAAGCTCTCTGCCACCTCATCGTCCATGAAAAATGTCTGAGCCACTGGACCGGGATCGGCCAAGCCCGTGGTCTCAATGACCACGCGGTCGAAATTCAACTCACCTTTGCGCTTTTTTTGCGCCAAATCGGCCAAAGTGGTCCGCAAATCCTCGCGAATGGTGCAACACACGCAACCATTGCTCATTTGGATGATTTGCTCCTCACTCTCCAAGACCAAAATGTCGTTGTCGATGTTTTCTTCTCCGAACTCATTTTCGATCACCGCGATCTTTTGTCCATGGGCCTCGGAGAGCACTCTCTTGAGAAGCGTCGTTTTACCGGAGCCTAAAAAGCCGGTCAGGATGGTGGCTGGAATGAGCATGGGAAACTTTCAACAGATTGCAAAAAAGAATAAGTGGGGCAGTCTAGCTTGATTTCAATGACACAAGCCCACTTAAAGTCGCAAAATGGTGAAATTGGCCCTAAAAGTCCCCTCTTTTTAAGCCTCTTGAGCGCAAATAAGGCTGCGCGGGAGGCTCCCTCGCCCACTCCAACGCCCATCATGTCCTAGGATGCTTATTTTTTAAGCACCACCAAACCCTTCAAATAGTCCCCTTCAGGGAAATTGAGCGTCATGGGGTGATCCACGTCCCCTTGGAGCCTCTCCAAAATAAAGCCGTCCACGCCCGCATCGGCCCCTGCAGAGGCCACGATCTTGTGAAAGAGCTCAGGACTCACGCCTCCGGAACAACTGAAGGTGAAAAGCGCACCACCGGGTCGCAGAAGTTGCAACGCCAAACGGTTGATGTCCTTGTAGGCCCGGGCTGCT
>Ga0208618_1000213_pt1 | contig 27109 bp, 25 predicted proteins | sample CryBogCBE18Jul08_FD_184585 | JGI IMG/M metagenome (GOLD analysis project Ga0208618, IMG submission 184585) | Freshwater microbial communities from Crystal Bog, Wisconsin, USA - CBE18Jul08 (SPAdes) | ecosystem: Environmental > Aquatic > Freshwater > Lake | place: Crystal Bog, Wisconsin, USA...
GGCTGCAGAGAAGGAGCGCCAACGTCTACTAGAAGAAGCCAGATTATTGGCTGAGGCAGAAACTGAAGCCCGCTTGAAAAAGGAAGCTGAGGAGGCTGAGAAGTTAAAAGCAGCAGAAGAAGGCCAAGGCGAAGAGGTCGAGATGGAAGAGGGTGAAACTCTAGAGGAGATTAAAGCCAGAATGTCTGCTCATAAACCCAAAAAACCAACAATCTCAGCAGACATGCTCAACACTGCGAATACCTACGATGATAAAGTAGCTTTAATTCGAATGATCGTATCAGAAGAAAACACACGAGCCAGAATGGCAAGTGTACTTAAGAATATGATTCGAACATAAGTACTTCTTGATTGAATAAACTAGAAGTAGATGTATCTGAATAAGAATTTGTAAATGGAGCTAGAAATGGCTGAGAAAATGAACACGATGTCCCAAGCGAATTGGTCGCCAGCTTTGAGAGAAGAGATGGCCGCAATGACTTCAACTCAAAGGGCTGCAGTTTTGATGCTACTCTTAGGCGAGGATCAGGCAGCAGATATTGTGAAGTACCTCAATCCAAAAGAGGTTCAAGCATTGGGCGCGGCAATGGTGGCCGCAGCAGAGCTATCACAAGAGGCTGTCAATGTTGTTTTAGATGAATTTGTTGATTTGCTTAAAAAACAAACAAGTCTAAGTTTAGGCAACACCGATTATGTTGAAAATGTGATGAAAAAGGCATTGGGGGACAGTAAGGCTGCCTCCGTGTTGAATCGAATCATGCCCAATCAAGCCACGAAAGGATTAGATATTTTAAGTTGGATGGATGCCAGGTCAATAGCCGACATGATCCGTACCGAGCATCCACAGGTGATTGCGATTATTTTGTCAATTCTTGAATCCAATGTTTCTGCAGATGTATTGCTTTATTTGCCTCCTGATATAAGGCCTGAGGTAATTCAGCGTGTCGCTAGTTTAGACACTGTTCAACCCTCAGCCATGGCGGAACTTGAGACCATCATGTTGGCGCAGTTCTCGAAAAACTCATCAGCTAAGTCATCAAGTTTTGGAGGAGTTGAGGCCGCTGCAAAAATTATGAATTTGACTAAAACTGGTCTCGAAGCAGAAATTATGAACGGGTTATCGGAGCTAGATTACGATTTGATGCAAAAAATCCAAGACAGTATGTTTACCTTTGAGAATCTTGCCTCTGTTGACAATAAAGGTATACAAGTGCTCATGCGTAACGTAGAACCAGATCAGTTAATGGTTGCATTAAAAGGTGCAAGTGAGGAGGTCAAAGAGCGCTTCCTTAGCAATATGTCAGAGCGTGCACGAGGCATGTTTGTGGATGACATGGAAGCAAGAGGCCCTGTACGTATTGCTGACGTAGAGGATGCACAAAAGAAAATAATGCGCTTAGCAAGAAAACTATCGGATTCTGGCGAATTAATGCTAGGAGGAGCCGATTTTGTTTAAACAAAGCTTACCAGCTGATCAGTCTCAGGAATTCAATGCAAACCCCTTACTGTTCAAAGAGGAGGTTGCTAATGATGAATTTCAGGAAAAAGACTGGGCAAATGCTCCCCGAGTAGAGTATGCAAGTGCTCTATATAGAAAATTAGCTCCACCCAGAACAGCAAGGGTTGTGGATGATTCTTCTGGTTTTAAACTAGAGACTTATGGTGCAAAGGTAGAAGAAGCTTCTAGAGAAGCAGAACAAGTACCAACAAATAACAAGCCTCAATTAGATCAATCAAGTATTGAAGAATTTGAAGTTTCCAAATCCGAATATACTGAAAAGCATGATCTATTGAATCAAGCAGAATCTAGCAATGAATTAAAGTTAGATACTGCAAAATTTCAATTTGAAAATAATGAAAATAATTTAGAAAATCTTGACGAATTTCAAAGTTTTTCTGAAGATGAAGTGCAGGTCAAAGAGGAAAATAATGAAGAATATTTTTCATCTTCCACGCCTCCATCAGAGTTGATTGAAGAGTCGGATAAAAATCATCCTGAAAATTTACAATTTAAAAATAAAAATGAGCTTAATTCCGTCGATATAAATGACGCTTTGATTGAAGAAGTAGCTGATTCCAAGACTCAAATGGCGACTGATGAGTTAGAGAGTGAATTGTCTGAGTTGAAGAGTCAATTAGATAAAAAAAATAACGAATGGGAAGAAGAAAGAAGTTCTCTGAATAAAAAGCTGGCTGAGATGCAAGAGCTTATTCAAATCAAAGAGAAAGAATATACGGAACAAATTCAGAGTTTAGAGACCAATCTCAGTGACAAAATAAGTGCTCAAGTGGAGGTACTTAAAGAAGTTACGAATAGAGTTGAAGAGTTCACAAAATCTCCGGAACGCTTATTTGAACCAATTAAGCGTTTGAGTATGCACATTGCCGAACAATTGGTGTTGGCAGAGTTGAATTTATCGGGGAGTTCAATTGAACGACTCATTCAACGTTGTCTGGATGAACTTTCAAATCGATCAGAGCCATCAATCATAGTAGAGCTTAATATTCAAGATAAAGACAGGTTGGAGGAGTTGTCAGGTGAGGTTTCGGGTCATGTACAGCTAAGGGCGGTACCAGGACTTCAAGTTGGAAGCGTGAGAGTCATTTCTGATGATACTCAAGTAGACGATCTCATTACCAATCGACTCGAAGGCATGGCCCATAGCCTATTGGGACAACCCGAAATATGGCGTGAAAAGTCACCCTTTTTCCGTCAACCTCTAGCTCAACGTGATTCTGATGTTCAAGATGTAAAGCAACGTATCACCGCAAGTGATGATTCATTCGTGGAGAATTTTAATGATTGACTGGATCAACGCATTATTGAGAGCAGTCATGTGCTTGGGTTTCCTGATATTGGTGGTTAAGCCTATGTTGATGGTTTTTACTCGCCGTGAGTTTAATCATATCGAACTTGAAGATGCCGCACAAAGTTCTGTAAATTCTGCATTTCAAGCGTGGAGGGTTAATCATGGTACACATTACTATGACAATCCAGAGTATGCAGAAATGATGGCATCAAATCCTAACTTGGAGTTGCCAGATCTATCAAAGCCACCAGAGTCATTACCTGCTCCTGAAGCTCCTACGGTAAGTGCCGAGGACTCCAAGTCGATGGAAGTAGGCGATAAGAGTATTGAAGAAAAGCGGGAAGATAAAGTTGCAGATCAATCTGTTTCCCAAGAAGTTGCATTAAAAGATGAGCCAAAGAATGATGAGTCTCATGCTAGTGTTGAAGAAGTCACCGAAGAGGAGGACAGCATGGACGCGATGAAAGCTAAATTGGCAGCAGAGAAGAAAAAGAAAAAGGCTCAAACTGTACCGCCCGAGCTACTGAATAATGCAAATACTTATGAAGATAAATTGATGGTTGTTCGATTGATAACTGAACAAGATCACGGTCGTGTCGCTGCCGTACTCAAGAAAATGATTCAGGGTGGTGTTTAAATGAATGCTGTAACCTTGGATTTTGTAAATGAGGTAGAGCAATGCATTCCTCGTCTTCGTGCTCCACAACCTCAAAGAACTGGAACGCTAGTTCGTCTGGTTGGTATGACACTAGAGACTCGTGGCATCATGGCGCCTTTAGGGGCTTGTTGCGAGGTATTGGGTCAGCGCGGTCATCGAATTGAGGCTGAGGTTGTTGGATTTCAGGACAAAACTTTATATCTGATGCCTTTCAATGACCCTGTGGGCGTAGGGCCCGGTGATATGGTTCGTGTGCTTAGCCATTCTTCGCAGGTTTTATTAGGTCCTGAGCTTTTGGGAAGAGTTATTGATGGGAGAGGTCAACCGCTTGATGGTAAAGCAGCACCTCAATGCAAAGATTCTTTGGCGTTGATGGGCCGCCCTCTCAATCCCATGGAACGTGGTCCAATCCATGAAGTTCTTGATGTTGGAGTTAAAGCTATCAATGGAGTACTGACTGTTGGTAGGGGACAACGCATTGGCTTGGTTGCTGGTTCTGGTGTTGGTAAAAGTGTACTTTTAGGAATGCTCACGAGATTCACGAAGGCGGATGTCGTTGTGATTGGCTTAATTGGAGAGCGTGGACGAGAGGTGCAAGCGTTTATTTCAGAATCTCTGGGTGAAGAGGGCTTGGCTAAATCTGTCGTTGTTGCAGCGCCTGCCAATGTTTCTCCAGTGTTGCGTCTAAAGGCGACACATATGGCCCATGTGATTGCCGAATATTTTCGAGATCAAGGTCAAAATGTTTTATTGCTCTGTGATAGTTTAACTCGAGTTGCCCATGCTCAACGAGAAATTGGCTTGGCTATTGGAGAGCCGCCAACAGCAAAAGGTTATCCACCTTCAGTTTTTGCACTCTTACCTAACCTAATTGAGCGCGGTGGAGTAGGCCGAAACGGCTTTGGATCCATAACAGCAATATACACAGTTTTAGCAGAAGGTGACGATGCATCGGATCCCATTGTGGATATTGCTCGAGCTTCCTTAGATGGTCAAGTCATGTTGTCTAGAAAACTAGCAGACTCTGCTCATTACCCCGCAATTGATTTGAATGGATCAATCTCTAGGTTAATGCAGTCATTGTTAGAACCAGAAGACTTGAAACAGGCGAACAAACTTAGACGCCTTTGGTCACTCTATCAACAAAATGTGGATTTAATCCAAGTTGGCGCTTATCAAACTGGATCAAATCTAGAACTTGACGAAGCCATTCGGCTTAGGGAAAAGATTGTAAATTTTCTTCGCCAGGATATGAATATTGGTCAAGATTATGAAAAGACACGAGATGAGTTAAGGCAGTTGATGACTCAGTAGATTGGAGGCCTTTGTAAAGATCAATGGCATCGAGACGCTTACTAATGTGAAGTCAATGATCATTTTTAATTTAAATTTAGATTTAAGAAAGCAATACAAATGAAACCCCGCGAATGTTGGACAGTCTTGGCCAGCAAAGCTCAAGACAAAGTCTCTGAAGCTCAAAATCAACAGCAAAAAGCCAAAGAGGCTTTAGATAAATTGCTGGCCAGTCGCGAGCGAATCAATGTGATGGTTGAAGAGTATAAACAAAAGGCTATGTCGCTCGAGCAAGAAATTCATTCTGTCGCTCAGAGTATGAATTCCAGACAATTCATCTCTCAACTTTTGCAGTTGATTCAAAGGTTGGAACTTGATATTGGCCAAGCAAGAGTTAATCTCGAAAAGGCTACACAATCTGTGAAGGTTTTAGAGTTGGAAAGGCTGAAAATGCAGTCTTTGGTAGAGCAAGATCTTAAAGCCGTTCAAACATATCACCGAAAAGAAGAGCAAAAGCAAATGGATGCGCTGGGGCTTACCCTCTTTAACGTTAAATCGTCTCATCTCAAAGCAGCTTAGACCTTGGCATTGCTCAATCGATCCTTTAAATGTCTTCATTACTTAAGCCCACACAAAAAGTTGCTAGAAAGGATATCCGCTTCGGACAATCACAAGCAATTGGGAGGAGTGACATAGCAAAAAAGTTAAATCAAGTTATCCTTTTGCATCAAACGGGAAATTTGGATGAGGCAGAGGTGCAATATCTACAAATCTTATTGACTCATCCAAACCATGCTGATGTACTGCAATTACTGGGTACCTTATACGCTCAAAAATTGCAGCCCGATAAGGCCTTGGAGTATTTCAAAAAATCACTTGAAATTAATCCCCAGCAAGCGATAGTTCTAAACAATTTAGGAAACGTATATTCAGATCTCAAACTGTACGATAAGGCTTTGGAATGCTATGAGAATGCAATTCGCCTTCAAAATAATTATGCGCAAGCTTGGCATAACAAGGGAAACATATACTTTTCATTAAAAGATTACTCTAACTCATTTGAAAGCTATAAGGTAGCTGTTCAATTGAATCCAACTGATTCACAAAATTTTAATCATCTCGCCAATGCACAGCAAGAACTGTCAATGTATTCCGATGCATTTACAAGTTATGAAGAAGCGATCAAACTTAACCCTAATAATTCGGAAGCCTTTAATAACTTAGGTGTACTACAACTGAAAAATTTTCAGTTCGATTTGGCGTTGAAAAATTTTGATCAAGCGATCGCGATACAACCACTTGACGCACAAGTTCACTATAACCGGGGTAGAGCGCTAAAGTCTCTCAATCGCGTACAAGAATCTATTGATTCATTTTGTCGAGCTATTGAGCTCAAGGCTGACTATTTTGAAGCCTATAACAATTTGGGCAACGTCTTGAAAGACGAAAATGATCTTGAAAATGCATTTTCACTTTACTCTAAAGTAATTGAAATTAAACCAGATTACGCTCAAGCCTATTTTAACCGTGGCGTAATTTTGCAAGAATTCAACGAGCTAGATCAAGCTGAATTGAATTACGAAATGGCATTGAGTCTTGAGCCATCTTACGCAGATGCACATTTGAATCTTGGTTTGATTAGCTTAATGCGGGAAGACTATGAAAAAGGTTGGGGACATTATGATTGGCGGTTCAAGAGTGAACGTTTAAATATAAAGTTTCTGGAATCCAGTCGACCGCAATGGGATTTTTCAAGCTCTACCATCCTTAACAAAAGATTACTCATCTGGTCTGAGCAAGGAGTGGGTGATGAATTAATGTTTTGTTCATTATTGCCTGAATTCATTGCCAGATTCAAGTGCATTTCACTTTTAGTACAAGTTGATGAACGTTTGTTACCCTTGATGAGAAGATCTATTGAAGGCGCCAAGTTTATCGCTAAAAATCAGGAAATTAATGATCAAGATTTTGATACTCAAATGTCACTTGGTCAATTGGCTTCAATCCTACGACCCAGTGCTGAATCGTTTATAAATCAGAAAGTCTCTTATCTATTGCCTGACAAGCAAAGAACAAAAGATCTATATCAAAACTTGCACCCTCAACATTACTCCAACGAAGCCTTGCATAAGGTTTTACCGTTTCAAAAAACTATTGGTATTTCTTGGAGAAGCAATGCACCAAAAACCGGCTTTCAAAGAAGCTTGGCTCTCAGCGAACTAGCCTTAGCAATCTACAAACCTGGTGTGAGACTTATTTCTTTACAGTATGGTGAAGTGCAAGAAGAAATTGGTATTTGTTTAAGTAAAACTGGAGTTATCACTGAAGTTGTAACTGGTATTAATAATTTCACAGATCTTGATGGGTTAGCCGCTTTGATGAATGTTTGTGATGAAATTGTCTCTATTGATAATATTACTGTTCACCTTGCTGCCTCCATGGGTCTAAAAGTAAAGGTTCTTTTACCCTTTCATCCCGATTGGCGTTGGGGTTTATCAAACTTAAAAAGTGTTTGGTATCCCAGCATTGAACTCATTCGACAAGATGTACCGGGTGACTGGTCATCTGTTTTACTTGAACTTAAAAAGCAAACTAATCTAACTTGATCCTTAGGTACTAAAGTTTTTTGCCTTCTCAATTAACTGGTTGAATAAATGATGCAAGTAATAAATGGCAGTAATTAGGTTTGAAATACCAAGGGATTAACTGACATGTTTGGGCGGTAGGGAAGACTTCTTCACTTAAATGATCTTGCCATTCTCCTTTCGCATTAACTTGATTGAGTAACGATTGAGTACCCTCATCAAACTCTATTTCTTTGTCGTTCAAGATCAATACATTTTGACTGGGTAATACTTTTTCTTGTCGTCGAGTAAATGCAATTGTGCTGGTCTTATATAGTGAAGTTTTGTTGATATTTAGTAAATCATTATTTACTTCAACTGGCCCTGATAGCCAATCATGAATACTACCCCAGTGCCTGCCTTTTAAAATTTCTTTGATGTGTTTCAGATGACGAACCACCAAGTCTTCATCTTTGAGCTTGAAACATTGTTGCCCCAATACATTGTCAAACCAGATCAATGACTTTGTCGATTCATTAATCAAGAGAGGCAATTCTCTCAATCCATCGCGACGTTCAAAGTACCATTTTGTACCTGATTTTTTCAGTGCTTTGCCGTGATTTAAACTAAAAAATATCGGTGCCAAGGGATCGATATCTATGATCTTGATCGTTCTGAATTGAGTGAGCCATTGGCTTGACATCATCCATCCTCCGCTCCCACCGATCAAGAGTAATTCACTGTGATTGATCGTTTCTTTTGAAAGCAAAGAATCAATGATGCGTTGAGTGGGCTCCCAACGTTTTTTTGCAAACCAGGCACTCGTATGCCAAGATAGTCCGCCTGTTCCTTGGGCATGCAGTGCATCTTTTAGCCATTCAAGAGCGATAGGACCCAAAGAATAGCTCTTATCGGTCACAGACTGCCTTCCGTATATTGACCAAGGGAGTCTGAGGGGCGATCGGTTGCCAAGTGTCCATGACGCCTTCACTTTCTAGTGTTTGCCCTGAAAGTCTTGATCCACTGTGCCATGAAACTGAAAGAGTTTTCACCATGCTAGTTTGACAATTAAATTGAAATAATGACCGAGTAGATCTGAAACTAACACCCTTCGAAGTCTTCTGAGGCTCTCTATAGTCCAACATGGTCCAAACTTGACGCAAATGACTGTTGTTGGGATCGGGCTTAGAAATACTTTGCACGTCGATATAAAAAATACCCAAATCCATCAATCCAACTGATTCCCAGTCACTGGCCTGTGCAGCAAATGACAATAAGATAGCCCAGAGGAAGACTCCAGTGCCCTTAGGGCACGATTTCATGGCATTTTTAAGCCGATAAAGTGTAAAAATTCTCATCTTTTGGTGCACCATGCGCGATAATCCGTTCAAACCAATTGTCTGCATAAAATGGCATTGAATCCATCTCACTCTTCAGTGTTCCAGGCCCAGTTAGGGTCTTGTGTGAAACTTTCAGTGGATTTTTACCTATTTTCCCCAAAAATATCCGCCTTACCCCTGAATAATTTGGAAATGGCCTATGGAAAACCATGAATTGGGTCGTTTTGCGCTGAGTACCATTGGCGTCTTGATATTGTTGGCCGCCTTCTTATGGTGGTTTCAACAAAGAAAGGGACAACCTTTTGGTAAATTGTTAGAAAAGAGAATCAAGGTTTTAGAGGTCTACCCCTTGGGTTTGAAACACAAAATGATGCTTTTACAGGTTGACGATCAACGTATTTTGGTTGCAGTTAATCCACAGGATATTCGTACTTTGCATACTTGGAGAGGCCAAGAGATTGATTCAGCGTCAACCGAAAGTGTTGATTTGGCAAATAGAAGTCTCTCTTCTACGTCAAGAGTTGATGGTTTGTAGTGAGTTCATGATGCAAATTGATGACAGCTTAAATCGTATGTTGGTCAGACTTTCGTCTTGGTTGCAAAGCCAAAGCGCCAGTTAAAAAGGATGTCAGGCATGGTTGAATTACGGGTTAAATCGCTGATTGATCAGTGTATGAGTTTAATAAAACTAAAATTAATCACACTTTTTATGAGTAGGAATGCTTCTCCCTTGAGTTCTGGTAACCGCCCACTAAGCGCTTTGAACAATCAAAGAACAAGTTACTCTTGGCTCAAGAGTCCAATCACTCTGGGCCTGGGCGTGGTGCTTTGCATGTCCCTTTTTTCTCAACTGTCTATGGCTCAAGGTTTACCCATGGTCAATGTGACCGGTGGTAAAAATGGCCAGCAATACAGTCTGACGCTTCAGTTATTGGCATTGATGACCACCTTGTCATTGTTGCCATCGATGCTATTGATGATGACGTCTTTTGTGCGCATCATTATTGTGCTTTCTTTAGTTCGCCAAGCTTTAGGCACGGGTCAAACGCCTCCCAATACGGTACTGGTTGGGCTGGCCTTGTTCTTAACTTTGTTCATCATGTCGCCAGTGTTTGAAGATATTTACAACAATGCCTTATCTCCCTATATGAATGGCAATATGCCTTTTGAAAAAGCGTTGGGTATTGCAGAAAAACCTATTCGTGACTTCATGATGTTGCAAACCCGTGAAGATGACATCAATATGTTCATGCAAATCGCACAGAAAAAAGAAGTGGTCAGTGCTGATGAAGTACCGTTCACGACTTTAATGCCTGCTTTTATTACTTCTGAACTTAAAAGCGCATTCACCATTGGCTTCATGATCTACATACCATTTGTGGTGATTGATTTGATTGTGGCTAGTGTATTGATGTCGATGGGCATGATGATGTTGTCACCCATGATCATTTCGATGCCATTTAAGTTGATGCTTTTCGTATTGGTGGACGGTTGGACTTTACTCATGGGGTCTTTGGCATCGAGTTTTGTTTTTAAATAAATACCAGCTTTGAGGAGGAAACTTCATGGATACAGCAATGGTTGTAGATTTAGGGCGGCAAGCATTGTGGATCACCATGCTCATTTGCGCTCCCATGTTGGGAGTTGCCTTAGTGGTGGGTTTATTGGTCGGTATTTTTCAAGCAGCCACCTCTATTAATGAGCAGACATTGAGCTTTATTCCTAAGCTTATCGCGTTAGGGCTCACTATCAGCGTACTGGGTGGATGGATGATCAATACCTTGGTCGACTACACCAAAGTCATTTTTGGGCGCATACCCACTTTGTTTGGCTGAAGTCAGATGAATTTCCTTGCTGCCAATTTGGTCGATCAGTTTTATTCACTGATTTGGCCTTTGTTGCGTATATCAGCGTTTCTGACGTTTGCTTCGATTTATTCGATCCGAGCTGTCAATTTGCGAGTTCGCATTACATTGGCACTGTCGTTGACGGTCTTTTTGGTATTTCAGTTGAGAACCGAAATGCCACGTATAGATCCCTTGAGTTTGATGGGTTTGCGAGAAATCTTCAATCAACTCTTCATTGGCTTCACTTTGGCCATGATTATGCAATTGGCCACTGCCAGCTTGGTAGTCGCAGGTCAGGTAATTTCGAATGCAATGGGGCTATCGATTGCCAATTTGATTGATCCAAACTTGGGCAATGTTCCCTTGACATCGCAGTTTTTAACCATCATGGGAACTTTGATTTTTATCACTACTGGAGGGGATTTGATTGTGTTTGGGATTTTGCTTGATTCATTTCATCATTTCCCAATTGGTCAAAACATATTCTCTCAAGATTTGATGGGCAAAATGACGGCTTGGAGCTCAATTGTTTTTGTCGGCGCAGTGTTGGTGTCTTTGCCTGTCATGATTACGCTCTTATTTGTCAACATAGGTCTTGGCTTTGTTACCCGAGCGGCTCCTAGTTTGAATATTTTTTCAGTAGGCTTTCCTGCAATGATGTTCACGGGCTTTATTATTTTGTGGCTAGCGATACCTAGCATGCTTTCACGAGTTGATTGGCTTTGGGTGCAGACCTTTAATCAAATGCGTGACTTGATTCTTCAATCAAGTTGACCTACAAGTGTTTTCAGTGATTGAATTGGAATGAAGTAAATGGCTGAAGAAAGTTCCGCAGAAAAGACAGAACAACCGACCTCGCGAAGGCTAGAAAAGGCACGCGAAGAGGGGCAGATTGCACGCTCGCCTGACCTCTCAACTGCTGTGGTGTTGGTTACTGCCACTATGATTTTTACGTTTGCTGGTCAATGGATGTTTTCAAAAATGGGACAACTCTTTGTGTCTCAATTGCAATTTGATCGCAAGATATTGGATAAATCGGAATTGTTACCTGTTCATTTGGGGCAATCTTTATTTGATGGCTATATGGTGATCTTTCCTTTCATGATCACATTGGCTGTACTGGCTATTTTGTCCACCGGTTTGACTGGTGGATTTATTTTCTCGGCAAAATTATTGTTGCCTAATTTTGCTAAGCTCAACCCGATGTCTGGCTTGGCAAGAATCTTTGGAACTAAAGCTTTTATTGAACTTGGTAAATCAATTTTAAAGTTTTCCGTGGTCGGCGTTATCTTATTTTTCACCGTAATGCATAACGTTGAAGGTTTATTGAATTTAAATCGCATGGAATTGAGCGTTGCCGCCAAGCAGGCGGGCTCTATGATTGTGGATGCTTGTTTTTGGATGTGCATGGGACTGGTTTTGATCGCCTTGGTGGATGTACCCTTGCAGATCTATCAGGTCAATAAGCGCCTGAAAATGACAAAACAAGAGATCAAAGATGAAATGAAAGACCAAGAAGGTCGACCAGAGGTTAAAGCACAGATTCGCCGAAGACAAAGAGAAATGGCCAATAATCGAATGATGGCCAAGGTTCAAGATGCAGATGTGGTGATCACGAATCCGCAACACTTTGCCGTTGCCTTGCAGTACGATCCAACTTCGGATGGTGCACCGATTTTGTTGGCAAAAGGGGCCGATGAGGTTGCGAGACGAATCAAGGAGGAGGCTTTGGCGCATGGAATTGAGATTTTCGAGGCGCCAGATTTGGCTCGTGCACTTTACTTTACGACTAAATTAGACGCTGTAATTCCTGAAGGTTTATACCATGCCGTGGCACAGGTGATTGCATATGTTTTTAGCTTGAATGACGCCTACTCAAAATCACAAAAATACACAAAACCTAGTCCGAAAATACCAGACAATATGCTATTTGATGAAAATGGCTTTTTGCGTACACAATGATTCGATTTAAAAGGTTCAAGAATTGAAGGATTTTTTCCAAAGCCCGAGTGATAAGCTGCGTTTAGAGATCATGCTCAAGTCATTGAGCCAAGGTGATCTCAACTTGGCCATTTTGGGTGACGATGAAGTTGCTTTGTCCTTCTATGCTCGCCGTATTTTTGAACACTTGAAAGCTCAAGATCAAGTTCAAGTGGACCTGTGCTTGTCCGCTGATTCTGAGAAATTGGTTCAGCGTTTTAATCAAATTCTCTCTGAATTGACCCTAGATGAAGCGATGAGTAAGAGCCAAATGGCCCCTATTCGTCGGTTTTTGATCTTTCCTGATACTCAATATATTCAGGATTTTGATTTGCAACTCTTGGCTCGTTTGGTCAATGGATTACCCGCATCTAATATTCATGTTATTTTGCTGTTCAATTTGCGTGAACCTTACGAAAAGAAGCTGAGCGTTTTCGGTAAGAATTTGATTCAATGGGTGCTTGAAAAGGAAAGTAACCATTCCACAGGATCTTACGAAAAGGATCTTGAAACTAACTCTTCTCTCAAAGATTCTCATTTGGGTGCTGCCATCAGTGCTAGAGAGTTAAAGGCTAAAAATGGTTGGTCTTCAGATGAAGATCTGACTCCTCCAGGCCACTATCCTGGTGAAGATCGAATTGAGCCAGCGCTCTCAGAGGCAGAGTTGTTGCAAGCGGTTCATGATGTGGAGTCTGAGCTTAAGCGCCAAGAATCTCTCCAAGACGATGACCCTCAGGGGGAGGAACCCAAGCCCAAATCCAGTCGTCTTGGCTGGGGATTGTTGTTGGGCTTTTTACTCTCAATGGGTGCATTGGCTGGCATGTACCGAGATTTGATTGTGCAAGAAGCGCACAACATGCAAAATTATTTAAGTACACCTCAGTGGGATAAATCTCCCAAGAAAGATGGTGCGGTTTCCACCAAGCCCATCAAGACTGACCAAGCGCTTGCTAATGAGCCCGATGGCACAGACCGAGATAAACCACTCGCTGGAGCGGCTGAGACTAAGCCAGCAAGTCAAGAGGCGCCAGATCCCAAGTCACAAGCCTCAGCCAACACTCACCCGAGCGTTAAAGTGGATGACTCTTTAATTCCGGACAAAGAGGCTATTTTGTCTCCTTTAAAAGAGTCTAAAGAATTGGTCGAATCTAAATCTGCAGCCAGCAAAGAGGCTTCAAAAGAAAAGGGAAAGGATTCGTTTAAAGCCGAATTAGCACCCAAAGAACCACCCCTCAAAATACCTGTTTTAAAAGACAGCCCTCCGGCAGCTGTAGTAACGCCAGCTTCTAGTCCTTTATCTAAACAAACGCTGAGCACCCCTGTTTCCAATGAGTCCGCTGCACCCCAAAAAGTAGCCAAACCCGCTGGAACTGTCACAGACGCCCCTCCTAAGCCAGTGCTCTCGACACCTGCCCCAGTGATAACTCCTGAGCCCAATAAAGAGTTGGCTCAAGACAATCTCACGGGAAAAAATGAGTGGGTTAATGCCTTGCCCGACAAATCTTGGGTCCTCCAACTTGCTGCCATGCCTACAAAGGCTGAGATAGTGGAGCTCAAAGGTAAAACTCCGGGTTTTGAGTCTGCTCAGGTCTTGCTGACTAGAAATCCACAAAGTAACAAGCCCTATTTCATCTTGGTTCGTGGACCTTTTGTGAGTAAAGAAGAGGCGCAAGGCATCATGCAGACTACCCCAGCCTTGTCCAAAGCCTGGCTTAGGAGTGCAAAATCTTTGAAAACACAATTCAAGACCAATTGAATCGGTTTTCAATCCAATCAAGATTGAATTTTGATTTGGCTTGGCAATACAATTAAAGTTCAATAACCTTGGGGTCGATGAATTCTGGAGGTAATCGACCTTGTTGATGGGTTATCAATACCCAAGTACTTGGTTAACTAAAACGTTTTTAGTCGATGCCTCTGAGGTTTATCGACTTGAGAGCTTGACCTTGATTGCTTTGTGCATCGATAGGTGTAAGAGACAGTTGACAATTTGGTCAGTCTTTTAGCATTCAGGGAGTTGATTTCCTTCAGTCTTGTGCCCAGTTATTTAAAGGATTGTCAGTGTCCACGGAGTCAACACCCAAAGCATTGGATCATTCCAGTGATCACCATGAGTCGCATCATTCAAAGGGAGCTTCATTTGTAGACCCCTTGGGGGCTGCTGAGATTGAGGGTGAAGGATCCAGTCATGGCGCCATGGTGGCCTCTGAGGCCATGCTAGAAGGCGCCAAAGAATCCTCCGCTGAGCCTGCATTGGTGAGTTTAGAGGCTGAATCCGATGAAAACCCACCCTCAGACTCGGCCGCTCTAGACGCAAATGGCATGGTCGTCAGCGCTGAAGGGCTGAGCAATACTAAAGTTACTTCTGACAATGCCGATCAATGGTTGGAGGAGATCAAAATCCGAATGGACAAGCTTCGTCAAGATGTGGACGAACTCAATGCCAGGCTTGATCGCTTCAAACGCCCTGTGGTCAAGTAAGCACCTAGCCTTTGCGAGCGAGCAACTTCATCCAGGATGGCTTTGGTCTCAACTCTAGTAAGTGCTCACTTCTTGCTGCACTTAATTTGAATTGAGATTAATCGAACCTTTCATCACCCCTTACCTGCAAAGCAAATTCAAATGAGCTCAGATACTTTCACACCTGAAGAGGCCCACGAAGAGTCTGCTGTTGCCGTGGCTGAAGATCAAGAGAATTTTGACCTTTCACAAGTTGCAGCCGAGATTGAAGCATTGCAATCCAAATCTTTGGATAGCAACGAGCTGGCCAAGCAACTGGAAGATCTGACGGGTGTGGTGTTAAATTCGGCTGAGGCGTCGACGCGCTCAGCCTCTGTTGCAGCCGATGTGAGTGGTGACATGCAAAAAGTCATGCAAGCCATCGGTGAGGCGCACCAACGCAGTGTCAACCATTCAAGAATTTTGCTGGGTGCCATGCTGGTATTTATCTTGATTTCGATCGGCACATTTTTTGCCATTTCCACTCGCATGCGGCAAAACATCATTCAACTTGACTCTTTGTCCATGGCCGTGGGTAAGCGGGTGGTGGACTTGGACGCCACCTTAGGTGCATTTACTGAATCGACCCAAACCTTTAGCGAGCTGACAGAAAAACTAGAAGGTTTGCAAGAAACACAAGGTAAATTAGATAAGCGTATCGAGGAAATGGGCAAAGTGGTCTTGGATGTGCCCAAGCAAGTTGGGGAGCAATCGAATAAAGCATTGGCTGAAAAACTCGCCGCGTTGGATAAACAAATTCAAGCATTGGACACTAAACTCACAGCGATCAGCAACCGGCCACAGCCCAATTTGGCTGCATCGCAGCAGTCAATGAACCAAGAGATCCAAAAGCTTAAAAAAGAATTGGAATCGACTTCCGCCAAGGCTCACGAGGCCTCTTTGGCGGCTCAAGCCGCTACAGCTGCTGCCAGTGCCAAGCCCAAAGTTGCACCGGCCAAACCTGAAGTTAAAGTGGAACCAAAGTCAGAGACTAAGCCTGAAGTTAAAGCTGAGGTCAAACCCAAAGAAGCGATGGTTGAACCATCTCGCCCTCAACCTGTGTCGCAAGCTCCAGTTCCCAATCCACAATTCCAACCTTCAAGGGAAAAGGAATTGGTCTACCCCAGACCCAATACCAGTAAAGCCTCAGAGTAAAAGTCCCTCTGGGGGGGCTTCTGGGTTAGTCGTGCTGGAAGAGGTTGAGTTGATAGCGGGTATATTGGTCTCACTGCCAGATTTCTTACCAGCATATTTAGACGGTTGTTGAGCACCCAAGGGGTTTTTCAATTCATGAAAACTCTGCTCACTCGAGTGTGACCAAAAATCTTGGAATACACCAGGCCAATTTTTGTCAGAATTCTTAAATCCTTTGGCACTGAGTAAGGAGCCTGGCTCTATGCTGGGTATCAGGGTGGACAAGGAGTGAGCTTGAGTTTGGTTGATTCGTCGCATGAAGTGATGAAGATCAAACTCTTGAGGATCGCTTAGACCTGTCGCTTCTGTAATTTCTTGCAAAGACTCCAAAGTATGGTGATGAAAGTTTCTCACTCTTTGCGCTTTATCCTCTACAACCAAAGCGATTTGGCGTTTGGGGTCTTGCGTGGCAACCCCAGTGGGGCAGTTACCGGTGTGGCAAGTTTGAGCCTGAATACAGCCGAGTGCAAACATAAAGCCTCGCGCGCTATTGCACCAATCTGCACCGAGTGCTAGGGTCCTAGCAATGTCAAAGGCGGAGATAATTTTTCCACTGGCACCTACACGAATTTGGTCTCTGAGGTTCAATCCCACTAAGGTGTTGTGAACCAAACGAAGTCCCTCTTGCATTGGAGTGCCCATATGGTCTGAAAATTCGAGCGGCGCTGCGCCTGTGCCGCCCTCAGAGCCATCGACTACGATGAAGTCAGGTTGAATGCCTGTCGTGACCATCGCCTTGGCAATGGCAAACCACTCCCAAGGGTGACCGATACACAATTTAAACCCAACTGGCTTGCCTTGGCTTAAGTCACGAAGCTCTTGAATGAAAAGCATGAGCTCAATGGGGTTGGAGAACTTAGAGTGGCTCGAAGGTGAGATGCAGTCTTGCCATACAGGCACGCCTCGGGCCAATGCGATTTCAGGGGTGACCTTGGAGCCCAAAAGAACACCTCCATGACCTGGTTTGGCGCCTTGACTGAGCTTGATTTCAATCATCTTGACTTGATCACTCAAGGCTTGACTGGTAAAGCGCTCAGGACTAAAACGACCATCCTCATCTCGACAACCAAAGTAACCTGATGCCACCTCCCAGATGATGTCGCCACCGTGCGTCTTATGATGCTCGGAAATTGAGCCTTCACCCGTGTCATGTGCGAATCCACCCAATTTGGCGCCTTGGTTAAGCGCCAAAATTGCGTTGGCACTGAGTGCCCCAAAACTCATGGCAGAGATGTTAAAAAGACTCATGTCATAGGGTTTTGTGCAGTTCTTGCCGCCCACCTTGACCCTGAAGTCATGGCTTGGAATGTGGGTAGGGGCCATGGAGTGGGTAATCCATTCATAGCCTGCAGCATGCACGTCGAGTTGTGAGCCAAAGGGTTTTTTATCGGCTTGCCCTTTTGCGCGTGCATAGACCAAGGAGCGTTGACTTCTGGAGAACGGTGACGCATCAGTGTCCGCCTCAACAAAGTATTGGCGAATCTCGGGTCGGATGAATTCAAGTAAAAACCGAAGGTGCCCGATGATTGGGTAATTTCTTAATATGGAATGTTTCTTTTGAGTGAGATCGTTCACCCCAAGAGCAGTCAACAGTAGGAAGAAGAGACACTGAATACCGCTTTGTGAAAATACGATCCACTGTAGAAAACTTAAACACAAGCCCGCCAATACTAGAAAAAAAACAGTGTAACGCACGGGATAAAGGCTATTGATTCGCTCAAGGATCATGGAGTGGTCTCGCTCAAAAAAGTTGTTGACTCATGAATGGGTATGGACCTGGGCCACCTCAGCATAGGTAGCTTTGAGTGTAAACCACTCTGGTGGCTGGGTCATGACGGGACAGTGTTTGTTTCAAGCCCCCCCAAATGGGGCCAGAGGTGCAAGCTGTGCATGAGGTAGGAGATGCCTTTGAGGCCATTGGACTTGAAATGTCAATGGCCTTCGGATTCTTTTAAAACACTCTCAGGGGATTGGCTTAGAGAGGGGAGCGTTCAGTTTTATTTAAGCGGCCATTAGCGCTGTGCTAAAACCGAGAACCAAGGTCAAACTTTTTTGAGTTTATCGGCCAATTTGTGCCGGGCCAAGGATGACACCTCAACCCTCAGCCTAGCCACAGAGAGTTGTCGATCGGCCGTGTGTTGGACTTCGTCCAAGTGGGACAAAATTTGAGTCCTCAAGGACTGGCTCTCCTCTTCGAGCACCTTCAGTTGAGCGCGCAATTGGCGTTGTTGCTCCATGCGTTGACTCAGCATATTGACGTTGTTTGCGATGGTTTTCCAACTTTTAGAGAGCTGGTCCTCAACCGGTTGTCTGAGCTGGTCAAACAACTCAGTGATCAAAGGATCATCGTTAGAGCTCGAGGGACTTGTGCGTTGTGGGTTGGCGTAGTGGTTAGGTTGCTGGGACGAAATGCGTTGTGACGGGTGTGTGGCTTGTTGTTGGACTTGATGCGCACTTTGTGTCATGCGTGGTGAGGCTTGAAAGTCTTGATGTGCGTTGGGACCACTCGTTTGAACACCCAGAGAAGACGGTCGACTGGGTGCAAGGGTTTCGGCTGATTGCATCGCATGGGCATCCAAGGATTCCCAACCCGCTTCCGGTGTGTACTGCTTGAGGCCTTTGAAGGCTAGAAATTGATCTTGATTCATGGCAGGCTTGGTTTCTTCAGTGTGCACCATTCAATGGGCGATGCGAATTGTGGACAAAGGAGAGAGTGTGTGTGAATACTTCGAGAGACCTTACATCTTTGCAGTATTTTGACGCGCAAACCTTTTTAAAAAGTCTGGTATGGCCAATGACACCACCGATTTGGCCTCAGTCAGGCTTTCCTGAGCTTTGCGTTGACGGTGTCTACTTAATATTGAATATGCAGCAGAGGGTGGTGTGTTGGCCAGTACGTTTGGAGTGCTTCTAGGCGACGAGGTGATCATTTTGTCAAACTGACGCTCACCATTCAATGTGGTTTTAGTGACTAAACGAGTCTTAATAGAGTTTTGCACTTGGTCTTGTGCTTGAGTAGAAATCCTAATATCTTTGGCAGCGACCACAGCTTGTGCGAAGGACAAAAAGGATTCACCACAAGCGTCAGGGAGATCCATCAAGTATCCTTGCTCATACATATCGCGTGCCGATTGACTCTCTAAAATGGGAGGCGCAAGCATGAAGCTCACCGGGAATCGCTGGCGAGTGAATATGTTTGAATTGAGTTGCTCAGACAGCACCCGAGTCGGACACACCAACAAGGCAGGAGACTTGGTGATGGCTGAATCAAATACCCAGCGATGTCGGCTAAGAAATCCTGATGTGGCGGCCAATTCAATCTCAGACACGGAGGTTGGGACCAAGACCATGTCAAACTCAAACATCAACTCACCTGCGAGCGCATCTGTCCACGTCAAGTCGGCCACCACAATGTCATGACCTTGAACCGCACGGCGTAAATGCATGCGAGCTTCAAATACAGGTCGGTTGCCACCCATTTCAATGGGCAAGGTCAAGTGTTGAACCAAGACCCCTACATTGGGCGCTCGTCTGAGCCAGTTGCTTGAAGACCCGTGAGGGTCCCAGTCAATGAGAGTCGTGCGCATACCCAATTGACATGAAAGGAACGCCGATAAATTGGCTGCGACGGTGCTCTTACCCACACCGCCTTTTTGGCTTGTCACCAAGATTTTGAATGCCATGGCTTTAAAGACTCCAGGAATTTTGTTGAATCGTGCGACACAGCACACAATTTCAGCCCAGAACCATCGAATAGTTAGAAAAACCAATATCGATGCCCGGGAATGGATCGTAACGTTTTAGTTGAATAAGGCCAACTATATCGTTGTTCTTAAACAACTTATTGTTGAAATGACGGTTTATAGCCGAGAAAGGATAATTTCACAATAATTTTATATTGTGAAATTATGTGTCTTGGGGGTGAGGAACTGGCCAACTGCGAAGGATGCAGACTGAGACTTTGCGACTTTAGTGTTGCTACGCCTGAAACAATAGCCCTTTACTTTGGGGCACTCAGGTGGTTTTTTTCATTGAGAATCGATGGAGGCGCTCCAGCGGTCGTCCCAATCGTGTTGAACGATATCCAAGTCTCTGCGTTGGCGTTTGGTGGGACGGCCTTGCTGAATGCTCGATGCGGGATCCTTGGTCATGGCATATTCGCGGGCGTTTTTGGCTCGCAATTCAATGCTCTCTGGGGTCTCTTGGTACAAGCCTTGCGCCGTGGAGGCTGGACCCCGCATGTTGCTCAACCCCAAGACCACCACCGTTTTGGTTTGGTGACCTTGACGCATCTGAACTAAATCGCCAGGTTTGATTTCTTTGGCGGGTTTGGCCGTGACCTCATTGACCTGAACTCGACCTTTGAGTAGTTCCTCGCTTGCCAAGCTTCTTGTTTTAAAAAACCGTGCGGCCCAGAGCCATTTGTCAATGCGCATTGTTTGAAGTGTAGGGTGGTCAGGTCAATGATTTTTAACTCAATTCATTATACGAAAATCAGCTTAAACTTCTTGCTTGCTCATGTGAACGCGCTCATTGAGAGCGGTGTTGATTTGAGCAAAAACATTCATCCATGAATTTGAGCCTGAGTTGTCATCTTTTTGATCGGACTGGGGTCTAAAGAGACGCATTTTGTTGTACCAAGGGCTATCGCTTCTGCCGTGAAACCAACGCCAATCGGAGCTTTGAGGGATCAAGAGCCAAGTCTCTTGGCCCATGGAACCACTCAAGTGCGCAACGCTGGTGTCCACGCTTAGAACCAAATCCAAGTTGCTGATCAACCCAGCGGTCTGGGAAAAGTTCTCCAACTCACCGCTCCAGTTGCAAATGTGCCCATGGGAACTCATCACATCTGATTCTTCTTGTGTGGGGTCGACTTGAAGGCTGTGATATTCCACCCCAGAGGGTAAAAATTCCACCCAATCTTTCAATCGACAACTTCTCCTGTAGTCATACTGGTGTTGGGCATTACCACGCCAGGCCAAGCCGATTCGAAGCTGTTTTGGGGGGCCAAGTTTATCTTTGAAAGCTTGGGCAAGATGAAAAGGAGCTTTCAGGTAAGCCTCAGGCATTAAATCGTTCATGCGCTCAATATGCAAGCGTCCGGGTAAAGAGAGCAGTGGTAAGTGGGTGTCAAAATGAGGCGGATGTTGAGGGGATTGAACCCACGCATCGATCCCTGGTAATGAGCTTAGTAGATCCATTAACGCAAGGGGAATTTCAAACACGACGTGTGCACCGAGTGCTTTGAGAAGTGGGACAAACCGGCAAAACTGAATCGTATCGCCAAAACCTTGTTCAAAATAAATAAAGATCGTTTGTCCGGTGAGTGGTGCCTTACCGTCCCAGATCGGTTGGGAATAGTTTCTCTTGATGCTATCGAAATTACTCAGTTTCCAGCGCCACTCGTACAAGGGCCAGCCGTCCTTGAAATTTCCTTGGGCCAGTAATAAAAGCCCCTTATTCCAATGAGTGTCAACGTCGCTCGGAGCAAGGACCAGGGCTTTGTCATAACATGCGAGTGCCTCATCAAACCTTTGCAGATCAGTGAACAAATTCCCTAGATTCGTCAAGGCGAATCGATTGTTGGGTTGCAAGTTGAGAGCTTTTTCATAGGCCCAAAGAGCACGAAGGGGTTGATTTTTTTGAAGCAGCGCGTTGCCTAAATTATTGTAAGGCTCGGCCAACAAAGGATTTAAAGAGATGGCTTTCTCGTAACTAAAAATGGCGCCGTCCAAATCGTTCAAATCTTTGAGAACGATACCTTGGTTGGTATAGGCTTCAAGATAATCAGGTTTGAGAGCGATTGCTTTGGCGTAATGCTCTAGTGCTTGAGTATGGTTTTTGAGCTCATGGTGAATAATGCCCAAGCTATAAAAGCCTTCAGCGTAATCATGCTGCAGACTCACCACCTCTTGATGAGCTTTGAGTGCAGCATTCAAGTCCCCTAATTTTTGTAAAGCCAGGCCCTTGTTATAAAGAGCATTGATTTGATCGGGTGCCAAAGCCAGTGCTCGATCAAAGTCCATTACCGCCTCTAGCCAACACGCCAATTCCAAGTTGATCAAGCCCTTGGAGAAAAAATAAGCACTCACTTGATCGTTCAAAGCGATGGCTGCACTTAGACTTCGCCGTGCAAGTTCGAATTTTTTTTGCTCAAAGAGCACAAGCCCCTTGTGATAGTGGACCACACTGTCTTGGGGGTTTAGAACCAAGGCGCAGTTAAAAGACTCAAGTGCACGCTCGAAGTCCAATTGCTGTGTCAAGGCGTTGCCCAAATTTAAATGAGCCAGCGCAAATTCTGGATCTATGGTCAGCGCTCGTTCATAACTCTCAATAGCCTCATGCACGCGGTTCAATTTTAAAAGTACATTGCCCCGATTATTAAGTGCATGCGGATCTTCAGGCATGAGCTGCAAAGCTTGGTCATAGTGCTTCAATGAGGATTGCCAATCCCCCAATTCTTGCGTGATTTCACCCAGTGTGTATGCACATTCGGCATGGCTTGGGTCTAATGTGAAGCTCGTTTGTAAAGAGCTTAAAGCCAATTCAAAATGTTGCAATTCTTTAAGCAGCTTCCCCTTTTGAAAGTAAAGCATGGGCTCTTGGGGTTCGAGTTGCAAGGCCTCGTTAAGGTATTCCAAGGCCTCTTCAAAGCGTTGAGTGTTGACGTGAACCACGCTCAACATCACATGGTATGACGCTTTGCTAGGGTTTAAGGCTATGAGGGATTTGAAAATTCCTTCCGCTTCAGTCCAGTTCTCGCTATTGATCAGCGATAAACCCAGACTGAAAGTCTCTTGTTCTGACCCAAAGGAAAGTACGTGACTATGAGCGGATGTCATGATGAGGTTGCCATGAGATAAGCTCCACTAAAGAGGATCACCCCAAAAGAATGGGTGCTTCTACACTCTAACGCTATTCAATGTCTTTTGGATTGACATTGAACCTCAGGTTTCTCTCAGGGTTTAGGTGATGTGACTCTGGGTGTTACAGTCAATACGGCTCGGCCTGAGGTGACCACATTGCCTTCAGTGATCAAGACCGTAGCGTTTCGATCCTCTTTGGTGAAGACCAACATACTATTTTGTCCACGCACTGTACTCAGCAAGCTCCAGCCTTGCTTGGGGTACTGATCTAGAAAAAATCGGTAAGCAATGGCTGCGTCTTTACCAACATCTAGAGTGATTTTCCCGACCCAAGAATCCCCAGAACCCAAGATGAGGGTCTGATCATTGATCATTTTGGCGCCAGCAGGCAAGGTATTGGAAGTGAGGCCTTCAAACTCAGCGCTGTTCATTTGTTGTTGTGGGCTTTCATCCAGTGACGTTTTGGGAGCAGTAGAGCAGGCTGTACAAAACACCAACGACGCCAAGAGTGAGACCAGATAAGGGTTGATAAACGAAGGTTTCATGCGATGTGTCGAGTATTGATATAGGAAGCCAGTCGGAGTATTTTCTCCTTGGCGCTGGATGGTGCAAGCAGTATAGGGGATTTAGTCAAGTCACGCATCACTTTTCAAATTTGAAAATATTGATTGACGGGTTTGCCCCCTGTCTTATCCATTAAAGACAGGGGAGAGTGCCTTTGCACTGTGGAATTGAGTCAGTTGAGGCAGGACTGTTGGGCTTACTGAGCTCGCAAGTGGGTAATTCCGCCCATGTAAGGCACCAGTGCTTGTGGAACCTCAACGCTGCCGTCGCTTTGCTGGTAATTCTCGAGAACGGCGACCAAGGTGCGACCCACCGCCAAACCTGAGCCATTAAGGGTATGCACAAATTCGTTTTTACCTTGTGAATTTTTAAAACGTGCTTGTAACCTTCTGGCTTGGAAGGCCTCACAATTGGAGACCGAGCTGATTTCGCGGTAAGTGTTTTGAGCGGGCAGCCAAACTTCCAAATCATGAGTTTTGGCAGCACCAAAGCCCAAGTCACCAGTGCACAGCGCCATGACTCGGTAGGGAAGATTGAGTTTTTGCAAAATGGCCTCCGCGTGAGAAGTCATTTCATGCAAAGCCTCCTGGCTGTGATCTGGGTGAACAATTTGAACCATCTCAACTTTGTCAAATTGATGTTGTCGAATCATGCCGCGGGTATCTCTTCCATGGGCTCCTGCCTCAGACCGAAAGCAAGGTGTGTGTGCCGTGAGTTTCATGGGTAGATCTTGCTCTCCCAAAACGGTGTCTCTGACGAAATTGGTGAGTGTGACTTCACTTGTTGGGATCAAATAAAGTGCATGTGAATCTGCAGAGTCCTCTAAGTTACTGGATGCACCATCTTGCCCCCCCTTGTTGGCTGCAAACAAATCTTCTTCAAATTTGGGCAGCTGACCCGTCCCTTTGAGAGTTTGGGCGTTCACTATATAGGGGGTATAGCACTCGGTATATCCGTGGAGTTGGGTTTGAGTATCAAGCATGAATTGTGCAAGCGCACGGTGCAATCTGGCCAGTGGTCCTTTCATGACCGTGAATCGAGAGCCAGACAGTTTGGCCCCAGTTTCAAAATCCAAACCCAAAGGCTCGCCCAACTCAACATGGTCTTTTGGAGTGAACCCCAAGTCAGTCGCATTTGTGCCAGGACCGGCTGGGCTCCATCGTCTGAGTTCAACATTGGCCGATTCATCTTTTCCAATAGGCACGCTCGGATCGGGCAAATTGGGCACCATGACGAGTAAGCCCTCAAGTTCGGACTGGATCACCTCTAACCTTGCTGCCGAGTGCTCCAATGCGTCTTTTAGTTCAGTGACTTGTTGCATCACTGCTGTTGCGTCCTCGCCCTTGGATTTCAGTTGGCCGATTTGCTTGGATAAAGCGTTTCTTTGCGCTTGATATTGTTCAGTTTGTGTTTGAAGGGTTTTCCGTTCGTTCTCCAAGGCCTGATAGCTGGTCATGGACAAAAAGGGTTGAGGAGATTTGCGCGTCTCCAAGCGTGCAATCACATGGGGCAAGTCGCGGCGAAGTAGGTTAATGTCTAACATGGCGGTTTGAGTAGTCGAAAATGTTGATGGGTCTATGATAGAGAGGTGAAGGCTTAGCTATTGGGTCGCTAGCATCGGAGTTGACTCATTGAGGATTTTCCTGGCAAAGTGGTATGACCTTGTTTGATTTCAGTGTGTACCATAAGGTCTGAGACCTTTAGGGAGGGGAAACTTCACTGTTTCTTGAACACCACTCAATTGACGCACGCTCACTGCACCCAATTGTCTAAGTTTGGCAATCACTGCCTGGATTAAAACATCGGGAGCCGATGCACCGGCGGTCAGACCCACGCGAGTGCGCCCTTCAAACCACTCGGCTTGGAGCTCGGATGCATCATCGACCATGAAGCTGGGTGTTCCGAATTTTGCAGCCACATCACGCAATCGGTTGGAATTAGAGCTTGTGGGGCTTCCAACCACAATCACAATGTCGACTTGAGGGCTCATGATTTTGACAGCATCTTGTCGGTTTTGGGTGGCGTAGCAGATGTCTTGTTGTTTGGGGGACCGAATTTGAGGAAAACGTTTTTGAACAGCCTCTAAAATTTCTGCCGCGTCGTCCATTGACAATGTGGTTTGTGTGACCACAGCCAAGAGCTGTGTTTGTTTAGGTGTGACGAGGGCAACTTGCTCAACGTCTTCAACCAGGTGGATCCCCTCAGACAATTGCCCCATGGTGCCTTCAACCTCAGGGTGGCCTTTGTGGCCAATCATGATGAATTCGTAGCCCTCTTTGGATAACTTGGCCACCTCAACATGCACTTTGCTCACCAAAGGACAAGTCGCATCAAAGATTCGAAATCCCCGAGCCTGAGCCTCCAGCTCAACTGCTTTGGGTACCCCATGGGCACTGAAAACAAGTGTGGCATTGGGCGGGACTTCGGCCAAGTCCTCAATAAAAATAGCACCTTTTGTTTTGAGATCATTGACCACAAAGGTGTTGTGCACAATCTCGTGGCGAACGTAAATAGGGGCGCCAAATTTATCCAAGGCTTGCTCCACTATTTCAATTGCACGGTCAACCCCAGCACAAAAACCTCTGGGTTCCGCCAATAAGATTTCGCGCGCTAGAGTGCTCATAAAACTCCTAAAACTTTGACCTCAAAGGTCACAGCTTGACCTGCCAAGGGGTGGTTAAAGTCAAATTGAATGGCGCTCTCAGAGACATCCATAACAGTACCCGCATATTGGCCTTGACCGTTTGGAGTAGGAAACTGGACCACATCTCCCACTTGATACACCTCAAGCGGGTCTCCAAGTCTGGCCAGCAAAGTGCGCTTGACCCATTGTTGCATGTCTGGATTTTTTGGCCCAAAGGCATCCCCGCTGGGGATCTCGATGGTCACATGGGCACCCTCTTCAAGTCCGATTAAATAAGACTCAAGGGCAGGGGATAATTCACTCGAACCCAAAGTTAAAGTAGCGGGTTTGTCGTTGAACGTATTAATCACATCTCCCTTTGCGCCTGAGAGCCTATAGTGCAATGTAACAAAGGAATGGGCATCAATTTTTGGTGTCATGGTTGGCATTTTGCCCAAAGTTCAGGTCTAATTAAAAAGTAGTAGTCTATTTTAGGTCTGAATTTCCCTTGATGAGTCGGAAATTGTACAGTTTTGAGGAATTCTCATCGGTTACAAGCCTTGTCAGAGTGTGAAATGGAAGTTGGTAAAAATATCTCTCAAAGGATTGAAAAAAGGATTTCAAATCCCTGACCAAGCCACTTGATTGTGAGAGAAGGTTAAATCATGTTGCTGCATCACGATATGATCCAATGCACGATAGTGCATGCAGTTTGTTTGAGGCGAATACTTTGAAATCAAAATCATGGGCAGACTTGGCCAAACTCAAGGATGAGCTTAGCCGCCAGCAAGAGCTTGAGGCTCAAAAGCGCCGTTTGGAGCTCGAGAGAGAGAAAGAGCGCCAATCACAGAAAAATCTCTTTGTGAAAGCT
>Ga0208618_1000215_pt1 | contig 26988 bp, 39 predicted proteins | sample CryBogCBE18Jul08_FD_184585 | JGI IMG/M metagenome (GOLD analysis project Ga0208618, IMG submission 184585) | Freshwater microbial communities from Crystal Bog, Wisconsin, USA - CBE18Jul08 (SPAdes) | ecosystem: Environmental > Aquatic > Freshwater > Lake | place: Crystal Bog, Wisconsin, USA...
ATCATACATAGCATTGTCTCCTCTAATGAACACTCCTGGCCAATCGTCGTTGATCTGTAACGGACCAGTTTCAACTCGCGCACCGTGAGGTCTATCACCAAAAGGGCACGGAATCTCGGATAAATCAGCTGTTATTTTTTGCATAGCAGACCTTATTTGTTGAGGTAGGTATTAACTACTTTATCTGCTATATTATACTTTACAGCCTCATCTGCGTCAAGATAAACATCCTGGGGAGGCATTAAAATTTCTTTTATTTTCTTCTCATTTAGTCCAGTACATTTTGTATAGTGGTTTAACATACGCTTAGATGTAAGATTAAACTCTTTAATCACAGCTATAAGTTCGTGTTCTTTACCCTGGCTACCCCAACTAAACTGATGGCTCAGTATGCTGGTATTTGGAGTGATAGTGCGATGTCCTTTAGCACCTGCCATGAATATCAATAGACCTGCTGAACTTATCTGTCCCAATCCTAATGTATGGACTGGTATCCTGCTGCCCTGCATTATGTCAATGAGTGCGAAGGCAGCTGCTAGATCACCACCTTCGCTGTTTATCATTATAGTTAAGTTTTGCAATCTATCCTTTTTAGGGGATAAGCTCTTTTCTAAGATGAACTCGATAGCATCACTTGTGTTTGTTGAGGTAATTTCATCGCTTAGGATGAAAATACCGTGGTCGTAAATTGTAGTCTTATCACTGTCTTCTGAGTCTAGCTCTTCAGATTTTTTAGTCATTCATTATGCCTGTCGTGTTAAGAAAGAAGGACGTATGCTCTTCGCACCAAAATACTTTTGGACTAGACCAATTACTATCTGGTCATCATACTCCTTGCAAGAGAAAACGTCTAGATACATAGCATTTCCTCCCTTGAGATCATCTGGTACAAAGTGAGCACAGATGTTACTGGTCTCAATCAACTGTACTAGTGTATAGCCGGCTTTGTTTCCGCTACCGAAGTTAACAATTTGTGGTTCTCCAAAAGCCACCATATCGATGTCTTTTACCAATTGCTTAGTGAAATTGTAGATTGTGGTATAGTCTTGGATAGCGTCGCTGTTACAGTCGGCGCAATCTAGTATAAGGTGATAACCCCAGTATGCCATCTCATGTTTACTCCTTTAAGTTTTAATAGTATGACATAGATGTATCTATGTCAAGAAAAAGATAGGGGACCTATTCCCCTATCCATCCTTTATTTATATTATACTATTATACTCTAGCGGCTTTTCTGTAACCGAGCACTCTGCTAGCATCATAATAGGCTACGCTAACTCCCCTAGCCTGATTTCCACCGAGGACAGCTACATACTTCCTGCCATCTACTTCTACTGTTTTGACGTAAAATCCTACATGTCCTGCCCATTTATTATGGCCCCTGCGGAAAACCACGACATCACCTTCTTCGGGTCTCTTGACAGCTTGCCCCCAATTTAAGAAACTACGTGCTGCGAGACTATCGGTCCCTTTTAGGCCGAGATCGGCTAATACCGTGTTAGCCCAAGCTGCACACCAAGGTATGCGAGCAGGATCTACTTTATAACCGAAGGTGTTAGAAAGTTTATTTTCTAACACCTTGCGATCTTTCTCTGCGTCCATTCCAATCATAGTAGATCCTTTTTCTAGCGTTTTTGCTGAAGAATTTATTGGAATAACGTTTTCTACTAGTTCTGCTGTTGTTATATTTTCAGGTGGCGCACATTCTACATCCCAAAATAAGAAATGGCACTGTTTACCACTATTTAAAGAAATCGTGCGAACCGGATCACTGTGTATCTTATTGTGATGTACAGGACCGTGTTTCTTCTTCCTATGATGTATCACAGGATGTTGATATACATGATGTTTCTTATGCTTTGTGCTATGCTTAACTACTTTTTTAGAAACAATCGTTGTTTTCTTTACTATTTCTGTTTTAATTGTATCAGCCATAGATACTGATGGCACGGCTAATAATAAAAATGTAGCAGCACCCATCATTAACAAATGTTTTTTCAATGTAGTCTCCTCTCTACGTTGTATTATACTTAGTTTCGGAGGAGTAAGTAAAGTAATATTATTTAATAATAATGTTAAAAGTGGGGGATTCTGTTTCCACGCTCCCCCGGGCGCATTGAAATTAAGCTGCTAGAGCCATTTCATAAGTTGCAACGTTGTCGTTAGCAATTATTAGTTTTATTGCGTTAACCGAGCTTTCGCCGGACTGTCTACTTCAACCTTTATACGCCAGTCGATCCTGTTTATCGCCCATCAAAAACACATAGAACTATAATCCTACGGGGCACTCAGTTATATTGTTGCTACTACAACCTATGTGCTTTTGGTGGACGATTCGGGTACCGCCCCCGAGTCCTGATCGTTTTATTGCTTTGCTATCAACAACAGTACATTATTTATAACATCTGTTTATATGCTTGTCAACTTATATCCAGGTAGGACGCTGTATTCCATTTTTAAAATTAGCACCGTCATCAAATGTGGTGCCAAACGGATATGGATATTTGTATTTTTGATTAGGTCCAGCAGCTACGTGTACATATCCAACATCCCCCGAATGTTGGAAAACTAGATAAACAAATGAATCTTTGATATATTTTACAGCCCATTGTGCTATCTCATAGTGTTTAGCTGCACTATTCCAACTTAAATCAACTGCTGCACCAAAACAATGATCACTTTTTCCATAATCGCTGCCGCCCGGGCCTCTAAATCCGTTTACTATAGTAGCCCTACCAAAATTCTGTTCTAGTGGATCTACTGCATTTGTAGCAATATATTTTAAACCATCCACTATCTGATCAAGTGTAAGACCTAAATGACCTTTAGGTGGCAATTCATATCCGCCTTTGACTCCTTGTTTGGTTAATTGTCCTAGTGTCCTACCGTTAGGAGAGATTACTAAACTATAATCTATCTGTCCATTTTTCATTACAGTTCCGCTAGGCGGAGTTTGTGGAGGGTGAGCACCCCCTCGAGGCAAATTGGTCCTTTGTGACGGTGCCGATTTCCTGCGACTAGTTATATCATTTGGTGGACTAGTGAATGGCCCTGCGTCTGGACTAATGCCCATCGCACTAGGATTATATGTGCGAGGAGGTCTTCCGGACGAAAGTAAATTGGAAATATTTCCTGGCAATGCATTAGTTAGTTGGCTAGGAGAAAAAAGATTAGCTGTATCAAAAAATGACAATTTTTGTGCTACACCGCTCACAGCTCCAGCTACACTACCGCCGAGCGCCGACATTACTCCACTCGCTCCTCCAGTTAATGACCCTATGCTTAGATTAGTCGGAACTATAGATACTCTACTACCGACTACGCTACTCATTAGACTAGATAGGCTATTAAACGCAGAACTGTTAGTAGATCCAAATAAATCAACTGGTATAGTAGCGTGTGGGGTCGTAGATAGATTAACCATAGATCCAACATTTATATGTGGTACGCTTATTTTAACACTGTTTCCAGTGACAACATTTGTTAGAGCTGCACCCATCACGTTACTCAATACCATTTGTTTAGTTGTGCCACCAACATTTACAGATCCTAGAGATATTGAACTTACAGTATTTGTTAACGCAGATGATGCTGCAGGTATTCCTATCGAAACAGAGGATAACGCTTGCCCAGCTGCTGATCCTATAGCATTACCAGAAGCTATGTTTAATAGATTGTTTATAGGTATAGGTGATTGCTTCAATAGTCCCGGAAGCGATCCAGCTGGTAAAAGAGACTTGAATGATCCCGGCAAACTTTTCAGTGCTCCTGGTAATGCCTTGGCACCTACTCCGTCCATTAGTCCTTCTAATGTCGATATTTTGCCGCTGGCTTCTCTGGGAATATTATATTGGATAGCTTTTTCAAATGATGAAGATCCTGTCTTGGAAGGTTTGCCACCGGCATCATTTTCATCTGTGTTGGAACCTTTTTTAGCCTGCTGCATAGCAGCTATAGCAGCCTTCCTAAGATTTGGTTCTGTCATTCCGGTACCAGCTACTGTTCCAGAGTTACCGCTTGCAGCATTTTTTAAATCAGTAGGTCGAGCTGGAGGTTGTGCGGTATATTTTACTCCAGCTACTTCTACGGTCGTGGTTATTCCACGCTTTGCTGCTTCGGCTGTAGCTAATAGTCTAGCTGTGGTAGAGGGATCACTGATCTTTCCTACTTTGGATTCTAATATTTTTATGTTAGCGTTTGTATCACTAGCATCTTTTGTCGGATAACCCGGAACAGTCATCTGTTTGCCGTTTATAACAGCATTGACAACTACTTCGATATTACTAGCATTTGCTAAATCGTTCGCTGCTTTTTGCGCATCTGCTACAGAGTTAAAGGTAGCTTGTGCGGTTGATCGTGAATTGGGGAGTAAACTAACCATACTCATATTTATTAGATACTGTAGCCCATAAATACTGCAGGAGGACGATAATGGGACAACTTTGGGCAGTAGTAGGGGATCCTAATTCACACGGTGGGGGAGAATTAACATTAAGCGGCGATTCCTCTCCCGGAACAGTCTTTATCAATAATATACCTGTTATAGTAGGTACGACAGATGCAGGACCTGACGGGCTTGCTGATCCCGATGGACCACCACATGATGATCCAAAAAGCAGTTCACATAGCGCAACTGTGTTTGCTTATAATAAACCTGCACACAGGAATGGCGATACTCGTGTATGCGGTGCCACTACTGTAGTTGTAAATGAAACTACAGTTTTTGTCGGTTAAAATAATTTACCCATATTTGGGCTACTTGGAGTCATTATACTAGTGACACCCTGTATATACTGACTGGCTGTTTGTTTATCAGTAGATGCTATAGCCATAACTGCGTGTTTTGGAATAGTAATTTCGCCTTTGATCTCAGCAGTAAACAGGAAAGGAGTCATTGCTACTCCTTGTCCTGTCATGCTTAATACTAGAGGTCTCGATACAGTATATCCTGTATCATCGACGGCAGATAGCTTAGAGATGATTTCTTCACCTGTTAATAATTTTAATGTGTAGATTTCACCGAAATTAAACTTTTTTACTATCATTAGGCAGCTAGGCTTTCTCTTAACATCTCAGGATTTGATTTCTTTAATCCATCATATCCACCTTCGACTAATAGGTATTCTCCCTTATATATCTGAGGTACCGTCTTATGACCTTTTGATTTAATAAATTCAAGGGCTCTTGGATCTTCCATTACATTAATAGTCTCGTATGTAATATCGTTTTTTTCTAACCAAGCCTTGGCACGATCGCAATAGGGACAAGCGGGCTTGCTATATAATGTGACTATATTAGGCATCGATTGGCTCCTCCTTGTCTTCTGGCTTTGAAACAGAGTGAACTAGATCGCCCTGATGATTATATAATTCTATCTTATTAAAATTAAACATTTCCATACTTTCAATTAGAAACACTGCTCGATCATATGATTCTACATTGATTTCATTTGTTTCTAATTCTCCATCGACTAAACGATGTGTCTTTATTACATGATGATGTTCAGACATTTTTTTCTCCTTTTTATAAACTGAATCCGCTAAAGCTATTTTCATCCACGTCTTGTTTTACACCGCCGTTGATATAGCTAGTTATCTCTGTTTCTTGAGGCGCAACTTGTACTTCACTACCTGCTATCCATTTCTGCGTCCAAGGAAGTGGATTACTGCCGCCCTTGTATTTGCTAGGAAGCCCAATAGCAGTCATCCTCTTGTTTGCAATCCAGTCTACATATTCACATAGTAGTTGGTAGTTGAGACCGATCATTGATCCATCCTTAAACAGATATTCTGCCCATTTCTTTTCCTGTTCTACAGCATCATCGAATAGTTTGATAGCAGCTTCACGACATTCTTCTTCTATGGTTATATAGTCTGGATCGTCTTTGGGTAAAATCTTCAATAGGGTCTGCGTAGCAGCCAAGTGTATGTTTTCGTCTCTTGCGATAAACTTAATGATCTTAGCATTGCCTTCCATCTTCTTTACTTCGGCAAATGCCCAACTACAAGCAAAGCTAACATAAAAACGAACACCTTCAAGGATATTAACACTCATAAGCGCAAGCCATAATGCTTTCTTATGTTGATAAGGTATTGGAATTAGATGAGAATGTGTTTTGCTAGCCGCACGATTGTTCATATCAATCAGTTCATCATAATACTTGCTAATATCGCCAGCGCAGTCTACGATCTCTTGGATGTCCATCATCTCATCAAATATCTTGCTGGGATTACTATATACATTTCTTATGATATGTGTATAACTGCGGCTATGGATAGTCTCACTGAACGTCCAAGTTGTGATCCAAGTTTCTAGTTCCGGCAGGCTGCAGATTGGTCCAAAGGCAGCTGTCGGAGCTCGCCCTTGTACACTGTCTAACAAGATCTGTCGTTTTAAATTTGACGTGAAGATATGCTGTTCGTGTATGGTTAGATCTTTGAAATCTTTGGCATCGCGGAGGATATCAACTTCTTCCGGTCTCCAAAAAAATCCTAGCTGCTTTTCTGTCAGTTTATCAAACTGCTTATACTTCATAGTATCGTAGCGTTGGATACTGACTCCGCCGTCGGGATCTAAAAAAGCTAGGCTCTTTGTATGATCTGATTTCTTCTTAGCGTCAAATACTGTACTCATATTACACAACTCTCACAATCTTCTTGTGGAGGCAAATCATCTAATTGCCCTTCTTCTGCTTTATTAACATCGATTTCTCCTTGCCCGTCATTGCTATTAAAATAATATAACTGTTTTCCACCTAGCTTGTAGAATTGTAAAATATGTCCTAGCATAACACTCAATGGAATCTTTTCATCTTCGTAATGTGCTGGATTATAGCTAGTATTAACACTTATACCCTGATCAATATATTTCTGTAGAACAGCACAGATATTAAGATATCCTTCTGGACTCTTTTGATCCCATAGCAATTCATACTTATTCTTTAATCGTCGATATTCTGGTACTACCTGCTTTAGCACACCATGCTTGCTTTGCTTTACGCTAATATGGCTACGTGGCGGTTCGATGCCGTTGGTAGCATTAGCGATTTGCGCTGAAGTTTCAGCTGGCATGATTGCCATTAGCGTAGCATTACGTATACCATATTGTTTTAGGTCATTGCGGAGCTCGTCCCACGGCATACGCTCAACATATGGTACTAACGTATCTATATGCAGGCTTCTAGTATCGATCGGTACTATGCCCTTTGCGTATTTCGTGTCTTGCGGACGGCCACAAGGACCTTGTTCTTTTGCTAGAGTAACCGAAGCTTTAATGAGATAATAACTCATAGCTTCCATATACTCATCTAACTTCACTAGGCTGCTATTGTCGCTATATTTGAAATCATTCTTAGCTAACCAATAGGCGAGATTAATGATGCCGATGCCCAGTGGGCGATGGTCCAAGGTAGCTAATCTAGCAGCCATAACAGGATAGTCTTGATAACTTAACAATGCGTCTAATCCACGCACTGCTAGTTCACAAGGTTTTTCAAAATCCTTAGGATCTTTTATATTGCCCCAGTTAACAGCGGAGAGGGTGCAGAGCGCTATGCGTCCGTCTTCGTCGAAGATGTGATTAAGCGGCCTTGTCGGTAGATCAATCTCGCAACAGAGATTGCTCTGCTTGATAGGTGCTACAGTCTCATCAAAACTACTGTGGGTGTTTGCGTTGTCCACATTCTGTAGATATATCCGTCCGGTGTCTTTTCTTTCCTGCATAAAGCTGCTGAATAGATCAATAGCTTTCATAGTCTTCTTACGTAGTTTAGTATTCTTCTCGGCAGCTACATACAGCTGCTCAAATAACGACTGATCACTGAAAAAGGCTGTATAGAGATCAGGTACGTCATTAGGACTGAACAAAGTTATATCACCTCCTTGAATCAAACGTTGATAGAACAGTCTATTAAACTGTACCCCATAGTCCATGTGACGTACCCTATTATCTTCAACGCCCTTATTATTTTTAAGGACGAGAAGCTCTTCTACCTCTAGATGCCAGATTGGATAATAGAGCGTTGCTGCTCCATTACGTACTCCACCCTGGCTACAGCTACGCACTGCTGCTTGGAACATCTTGTAGAAAGGAACAACACCAGTGTGACTGGCATCTCCATTCCTGATAGGTGATCCAAGAGCTCTTATTCTACCAGCACCAATGCCAATGCCTGCCTTTTGGCTGACATATTTTACTATGGCGCTGGTTGTAGCATTGATTGAATCTAAGCTGTCATCAGTTTCGATCAATACACAACTACTAAACTGCTTTTGGGGACTACGTAACCCAGCCATGATCGGCGTAGGTAAACTGATCTGATGTGTGCTGATACACTCATAATAGTCCTTGATCCACTGCATACGTGTTTCTTTAGGATAGCTATTAAACAATGTAGCTGCTATTAATATATAACATACCTGTGGAGTCTCTAATATCTGCCCAGTGACACGATTCTGTATTAGATACTTACCGCGCAACTGTTCCATTGCTACGTATGTTAGCTTCATATCACGTTCGTGGTCAACAAAAGAATTAATCTTTTCCCATTCTTCTTCGCTGTACCAGTTTAAGAATTCAGAAGTATAATACCCTATTGTTACATTTTTCCTTACTAAATCTATCAGCTTATATGGTGCATATCCATCATAGACTTCTTTCCTAAGAGCATAGTTGATAAGCCTACCTGCAACATATTGATAGTTAGGAGTTTCTTCAGAGATCAGATCAGCTGCTGCCTTGATCAGAGTTTCTTGCACATCTTTAGTCTTGATATTGTTATAAAACTGTAATTGGCTACGTATCTCTAATTCACTTGGACTAACTCCTGCTAATCCCTCAGTCGCCCAAAACACGACCTTATGTAGTTTCTCTAAATCTAAATCTTCTTTGTGTCCATCTCGCTTAGTGACAGTGATGCGTGAGCTCATTTCTCTTCCTCTTTGCTTTAAAAAATCGTCGGATATTTAGTGGTACCGTTTTTATAGAATTCTAGTAGTATATTATGATTGCTATAGATGATAAATTGTCTCGTAAATCGCATCACTACGTCCCGCATAATCTATACAGTATATAACCTTTTTGTGGTATTGTCTATGAATTTTTATTAACTAAATCGGTCCATCATATGGCGGAACCAGTGTGGGGTGCCTAGTTCCATATTGACAGATTCTAACTGTGGACCGTTGGGATCTCTAGCTAAAGTACCCTTAAACTCTTGTGTTAGTCTATCAAATTCGTGATGACCTTTAAGTTTCTCTAATATAGAATCCACGCTAGCCAGATCATTCATATTAGCAGCATTACCAAGCAGCATTTTTGCCATTTTATTTGGATCGTTAGTTAATACTTCTTTAGTAGTCCTGTCTACTAGTCCCTGTGTTGGACTATACATCCAGTTAGGATTGACCGCTTTTGCTAATCCAGCTAGCAGTTGGTGTCTATGGGCACCTTTAAACTTGCTGCCTTCCTTACCGCCGCGCATAGCCCACTGTTGGTACTTTGGGTCACCAGTAAACATAAAATCTGTCTGTACAAATCCCTTGCTAGCGTCACCTAATATAGGGGTGCGGAAATGCACACTATTGCCTGTCAGCTGTATCCAGCCGTCTTTCTTGGCTCCCATCATCTTGTTCTTGGCTTTGTTTAGGACATCATCTTTAGCTACACCATTCTTTAGGCACCAAGCCATTAATAGATGCACTAGCTGTTCTTTAGATATTTCACGTTCGTCTACGCTTAGATCTAGATCTCCCGAAGTAGTCACACGACCCACAGTTCCTAACCATTTTACAGGATGCCCTGTATCGTCTAGATCTTTGGTAAAATCTAATCCCGTGATACCTTCTAACCATTTGATAGTTCCGGGTACTTCTGCCTTATCGATCCTTCTAGTAATATCGTGATCTTCACCGTCTTTGAAAATATTGCCGCCTTCTAAAAGTATCATTAGCTTTCCCCGTAGTGAATATTTATTAGATATCGTCTCTCATCACATAGGATTGATTGATCCATAAGTTAGGCAATTCTTTCCTAGTCACGGTAGAATCATAGCGATAGCCTACGATCTTATCGTCTACGATCAACAGATAATAGAATCTATGTTCCTTTTTATCATTTGCTATCTGTATCTCAAAGTAACTATCTTTGAATCTATCGGTTAATTTAAGTGTATAATATATGGCCAATATCTTGCTGAAATCGCAATACTTATTCTCGTCTATCAGTTGCCAAGCTAATGGCCAACTGTTCTGATCAAAAGGATCGCAGCTCATAGCACTGATAGGTGCTTTGTTCCAAAATTCTATAGTTGTCTTTACAGGATCAGAATCTTGCTCGAGACTATCTCTAAATTCTCGCCAAGACTCTATCCTATCCTCAAACTTTTTAAAGAACATCATTTTGTTAACGTGCGATATGTATAATTCATAGTGGCGCTACCGTTATTAAGAGGATTAGTATAGTTTATTATCATAGTATCGACTACAGTAGTACCTGGAGAAAATCCATATAGATCTATAGCGAATTTAATATTTTCTACTGAAACATCACCTGTATAACCAAAATCGTCGTGTATATGATATATAGGAGGATTAACACCATCTGTCAAGCTAGTTCCTACATTTAAAGTAATATGTAATACACCAGTCCTAATAGCTCTTCCGCCGATTGTTCCGGGAAACTTATCAATGACATAATCTATCTCGTATGTGGCAGAATTAATCGCTGGAAAACGCATAAGAGGAACAGGAACAGTTCCTGTTTCTATTATGTCTACTTGGTAACCAAAGTCGTCGTATAACATACCAGTAGTTTCTACGTTTGGAACAAACGGATTCAATCCATACTCTGTCTGATTCTTGAGTTTCTTATTCCTCTCAAAATAATCATCCGTGCTTTTATTATTAGAAGTAGAAAACTTAATAATAGGATATAATGCGCTAGCATAGGAATTATTGTTATTACCGACTATATAGAATTTATTGGATTTACTAATATTACCGTATGATGAAGTCAAACTAGTTCCGGGTTTAATCCAGATACCATATCTGTCGATTTGATCAAAATAATTGTTGTTGATAGAAGCATTGAGAGATCCAGTGACTCCTCCACCTAATGTTATACCGTCAAACAACTGTGAGAATGTGCAGTTCTCAAACTGTACATAATTTGATTCTGATTCGCTATAAGCACCATAGCCTGTAGCGTTGAATATACAGAATCTAAAAAGTATATTGTTGTTACAGAAAACAGGACTATTGCTCCTAAAATAAACACCTGACTGTGTGTCGTTTGTTAGATATGTTACTGTTACTGTCGGATCTGTACCGTTAGAGTATATGCCAACAAATTTAACATTATCGTAAACGGTAGTATCACTATTGTCAGATAATACTATAGAGCGCGGCGTAGTGTTTTGTAATGTCATATTAGATATGGTTATAAATCTAGGCCTCTTGAGGTAATACATATTTCCAAATGCTGTATAGTTTCCGGGAGTGCTGTTTCCGTCTACTGTCCTAAAGACAACCGCACCACTAGTATCACTGCTGATCTGTTTTATTATAGTGCAATCCATACCTTCACCTGCTAGATGTGCATAGGGAGGTATCCTTAGTTCTTTTGTAATATTATAAGTTCCAGCTTCAAAATATAAGATCACTTTGCTCTGTACATTGGTTATCGAAGCTGGGTTAATGAACAGCTGATCTATAGCATTTTGTATAGCATTAGTATCGTCTACAAATCCGTCTCCCTTAGCCCCAAAAGCCCTAACACTTACAATATCATCTAGTCTGTCTTGTAAGGTCCTTTGTGTATCAGGAACGATAGAAGTATCATTTTTCTTGTATTGATAGATAGCAGCTAATTCTAATATGTTGTCGTGTTCTGTGATTACTTTGGTATTACCGACATAAGGAGCGCCTTCAGATACTGCTCCATTTCCTATGTATAATTCTTGTGTATCTATAGCCCAAGCAAATTCGCCACTAGCTAACTGCGGCAGCCCTGTACCGCCGCTTGCTTGACCACGCCTTATTTGGATTCTCGAGATTTGGACTACAGCCATTATATTACTCCACGAAGTGTTTCATATATTTAGTTGGTTAGATAGTATTGTTCTACCCTCTTCCACCATTCATTCTTCCAATGATCGTATTCATCCGGCCATAAGTCAAACTGTTGATATTGGAAATCTTGGCTGCACATAAAGATATGTCCTTCACGGATATCTGTGCCGTGTACTTCATTGTGTGCTTCAACATATGCTACTAGCTGTAGATAGTAATCTTCAACCCATTCCTTCTTCTTGGGCTTGTTAGTCTGCTTGTAATCCATTATGCAATGATTACCTTTATATACGCCAACTAGATCAGTAGTGCCTGCATATATCTTAGGAAAGAACAGATTTACTTCTTGTCCCCAAGCTTCTTCTAGATCAACTAAAGCTTTAGCCTGTATCTGTTCAGCCATTTTGCGGGCTTGTATAGAATAGGGATTTGTACCTGCGTCGGGCATAATCCCAGTTTCTATATAGACTTCAAGGAACTTGTGCATACGTGTTCCTCGCCCAGCAGCTTCGGTAGTTATCTCTTGTGCTTTTGCTTCACCAACACGCTTGCGCCATTCGATGAGATGCGTTTTGTCCTTAGTACGATCTAGGATCGTAGTAACACTGGCTACTGCATTACCGTCTGGACACTCGTATAGCCTACGTCCTTCGACTGATTTCCGTTTTATAGAAGCGTAATCAAACTTCTTTTTGATAAATGTCATTTAGTCTTTTGGCCTAGATCGTAGGGCCTAGGCGGCGGAAGTGGGATTGATTCTATCTGTCGATTAGTAGTCTCATAAGTCGGAGGCGGAAGATAATTCCTGTCCTTTGGAACTTCTAAGCGAGGACGTTCTACATAATCACCAGATATGGTTCTTTCATCTACTACTAGGACAGGAACTGTCCTAGTAGCATTAGAGCAACCTGCTACCAACGACGATAGCAATGTGCAGGCAAGTATCGACTTTTTCATACTGCCCGCACCAGTTTTAGATTAACATACCGCTCTTTAAGGAGTAGGTAGCGCTTCTCTTCCTTTGATTGGTAAAAGGCATAAACGCCTACTAGTGTCAATATCCATAAGAAATTCAAAGCACAGGTATAGATAGTATTCAGCAATGTGCTCGAAAACATAAAGATACCGATTGAGCTAGTCACGATTACCAGTAAATGGAAGCAGCTAGAAAAGAAATGCTTGTAGTAGTTATTGCCGATTCCGTTATCGGATAAATCTAGTTCCAAAAGGTCCGTATCTGTATTCATATTTTTTATGCTCCTGTTATTTTAACAGAATAACATATATTTTTACAAAAGTCAACCTTGACGTTTCTTAGCAGCATTCTTAGCCATTTTGGCAATGTTAGCTTTTCTCTTGTCTGGAGTAGTAGGTGCGGCTTTCTTAGCTGCCTTAGCTTCGGTATTTAATTCTATACCTTCACCGCTATAGCTACGGACCACGGTCTTCCACATATCGGGATCCTGATTATATATAGCATTAAAACTATTATAATCTATCTGAGGCGTACCTGAGCCCTTCATATCTGCATTTAGTTGATCCCAAGTAAACTTTGCAGGTAATCCTGCATGATTATACTTGGCTATGGTATTCCTAAACAGAAGGACGAGGTCGGTGCCTGTGCTATCGACCTCGTATATTTTCATCTTCCTGAAAGGATCCTTGCGATCCTGCGTGTGCGATCAACACTCTCACGCTTTGCTCTTCCGCCTGCTGGAGTCTCTTCTTCGTCTTCAGCAGCAGCACCTGGACCAGCGCCGCCGGCACCACTAGCAGGTAGTGGAGGCATTCCGCCTGGAGCTCCGCCTGGAGCCATGCTTGGCAATCCACCAGGTGCTGGCATTCCTGGCATACCGCCCATTGCTGCACCACCTTCACCGGTAATTACACCAACGATGCTGTTTAGAGCTTCACGTGCTGCCTTAACTGCTTGGAAAGCACTGTCTAGTGCTGGGCCTGCGACTTGGGTAAACTGTGCAGCTACATCGCTACCTAGCTCATCACGGATGCTATCTGCCATTTCCATTGCTGTATTGGCCTGCATCTGTGCGATATCTTCTGACCAACCGGTAAACTTATCAACCATGTCCTTGACAGCCATGATCACTTCAGCCTTGCCCTCTTCACCCTCACGTAGATAAAAACGGATTGACTCTTTAAGCATACGGTCGACTTGTTCAGTCTTGTTCTTTTCCTTAGCTGCTGTTATAATATCACCGCGTGTAATCTTATCCTTTGGTGGATACTTAGCAGCTAGTTTCTTTTGTTTAGGAGTCATTTTCTTACCTTCCGTTGTCTCTTCTTCTATTTCCTCTTCTAGATCAAATTTTGCAGTATCTAGCTTATGTGCTGCTCTTCCAGCTAGATTGCCTCCAAGCATAGAACCGCCAACTCCGCCGAGGATACCGCCCAATTCTGGAGCGCCAAAAGCGCCGCCTACAGCAGTACCTAATGGTTGGCCTAGGCTATACCCGCCATAACCGCCTGCTAGTCCTGCACCTAATTTTCCAAGTGAGCTTATGTTATGATCACCACCGATAGTCATCTCATCAACTGCTTGCGGAACACCATTCCTATGGCCATGATGGCTAAAATATGGTTTACCTGTTCCGTCGTGCCATAGCTTACCGCCGCACTCTTCACAATTTTGCTTATGGTGTTCACAATGCTTTAGGTTGCCCATCTTATGATGCTTACTGTATTCCATAGCGTGATGCATAGCAAGCTCACACATTGAGTTGTCGCTTTCTGTTAAGCGTGACTCATTTATAGCTAAACTCTCATCAGTTCCTACACCCACGCTGCCTGGCATACCCGGACTACCAATTGCTGGTGCAGCAGCTGCCGCGCCTGGTAATAGTCCCTTGCCATAGCTTAGTGCATCACCTGCCATGCCTTTTAGGCCACCAAGTGCAGATTGGCCGACACCTTGCAATGCTCCTAATGCTGCTGGATTATTATAAAGATAACCAGCACCTAATCCTAATCCTGCCAATCCTGCTGCAGGTAGCAGATACTTACCAATGCCTTCGTCGATGCAGTGTGGCTCGCCACCTTCTAGCATCGGGTGGCTATGCCAGCATTCACCCATGTCACCGTGCCAAACTTGTCCGCCGCATTCAGAACAGCTCTGCTTATGATGATGTGCTGCTTCTAGATCGCCACCATGATGATGTGTGCGATACATAATAGCATGATGCAGAGCTCTGGTTCCCATATCGGTACTTTCACCGAGATCATCTCCTACTTTGCTACCTAATAGATAACCACCAATACCGCCGGGCCAGCCACCCATTAGCGCACCAAGTCCACCACCTAGCAAGCCGCCCCAGATACCTTCTGCGACGATGCTTTCGTTCATCTTCTTTTTCTTATCTTTTAGAGCCTTCTTCATTGGCTCTTTCTTGTTTCCGTCCTTGTCAAAATCAAGGAAATCTGGCTTAGCAGATTCATCGTACTTATTATACTTGTCACGTACCTTGTCTAGGTTTTTGCCGTCCTTGCCAGCTTTGGCTAGCGCCTTCATTCCGTCCTTGCCATACTTCATCATGCCTTTAGCAGCACGACTCATTTTCTTTTCTTTGGCTTCACTAAACACTTCCTGCATACGCTTATCGAGCACATCCTTCATTAGCTTTAGCTTGAAGAATTCTTCACTCTCAAGTGCTGAGTTGAAGTTTGCCATTTTAAATTGATTTATTTTATTTTCTATTAGTTTCGAAGCTCTAATCAATTCCTGATCATTGAAGCTCTTGATATCAATCTTGCCACCAAATTTCTTTTGAAGAGATTCATTTAAGTGGTCTGATGAAACGTTAATACGGAAGTCGCTGGTTTTCATAGTTATAATCCTATAGATGTATGTCTTAAAGTTATTTATTCCGTATTTAGAATATTTTAGAATAAGACGATTGTAGTATTTCCTTAGCGTCCTGATAAAGACTATAATCTCTATCAAATCTAAAAGACATTAAGTTCTTTTTCATTGTATCGTTATTATTTATCGCTTGCTCTAGATGATAGTTATAAATTGTCAGATTGTTATTCATAGTAAATGCTGTGCGGTCAGCACTAACGATAGGTAATATATCAGCAGACTTGGCTTTTCTCATCATAAGTCCTGCTATGGTCATAGCAGAACTCTTGCTGTAAGTAGTATAATACGTAGTTGTATTGAGCCTGACTTCAAATTTACCTTCGACGGGCACGACGGTATAGTCACCGATCTTTATACCACTCCTTGTCAGGACTGTTTTTAGTGTCTTAGTAGTGATAGTGTTTAGCTTACGGGCTAGTTCTTTTCTCTCTAGTGACGTACTCATTCGTTGCTACCTCATGATCACTTATTTTATACAAAACATCCTTAAAGAGCAAGTTTTCTACGACCCTGCGTTCTCTTTCGTGCAAGGTCTTTAGATCTATCCTGTGTTCATTATGGGTGTTTAAAAAATCCGTTTCTTCGTTGGTTAGCGCGATGAGGATCCTGGGTTCATATAGCTCTCTAATCCTCATCTTATTGTCCCTGTTGTTGACTGAGCATTTTCATTAGCTCATCTTTATCTACTGTTACGTCTTGTCCAAATTTGGCTGCGGTATCTAATACCACTTTATTGCCTTGATCCATTTTAATCCTCACGGGACCAAATTTTGGATGGTTGATTGTTTTTCCAGCTTTTAGTTGATTATACTGCTGCTGTTGTTCTTGTTGTGGTGAAACCGCAGCACTGCTAGATCCCTTTAGCGCACCTGCTTGTGCATTAGATCCTGGTGCTTCTGTCGCGATAGCTTGTGGAGCTGCTTTAGGTTGGCTGCTAGTAGCAGCACTTAGAGTAGGCGGGCTGAATTCAAATAATCGCATGGGATATCCTCACGCAATATTTAGTGTACTTTCATTAGTAGAACAATAATGGTGGAAAGCAATCCGGCTATAATAGTTCCTGTAGAACCTATTATTACCTTAGCGAGTGAACTCTTGCTTTCGTTCATACCATTAAAGATCTCGCCGACCTTCTTTTCAATATTTTCTAATCTCTTCTCCATTGTTTCGTAGCGTTGTTGACATAACTCAACGTGGAGTGCGAGATTTTCGTGTTCTAATTGTGATGCAGGGCGTCTAGCCATTCGTTATTTCTCCTAGCAACTTTATTTCTCTGGTTGCTGCCTTTTTCAAAGCCTATCGAACGCCTATTAAGTGTTTGCCTACTAGCTTTATTTATCAATTAACATAAACATAGTATTAGTGGGTTTTATTGCAGTCGAGAAATAATTCTGTTTGAACTTGGCAGTTTCTGTACAGTCGGGATTAAAAGGTACGAAATCAACATCCCTTATCATAGCGCCCACAGGGTCGTCATTTAACAAGAAGATATCATCTTGTTCTGTGCTAAATTCCCATATCCAAGTGCGTTCTTTCTTTCCGTATCCCTGTTTCGACCAGTCTATCATATCCTGTTTTGGAGGATCATTTGTGAATATATTTGCCCGCATTTCTAGTGTCTGTAGGAGAGTTTGGTAGTTATCCTGCTGTCTCTTTTTGAGGGGATCTATATGTTCTTTTTGTATTCCCGTCTTGGTGATATCGACGAGGGTTAGTACTCGGAAGTATTGCATACATTAATTTAGCCAATAAAAAAGGGCAGTTATAAAAACTGCCCTTAGCTTATCTATATAACCTCTATTAAGCGAAGCTGCAAGTACCACCAGCCCAAGTGCCAGTAGTGATAGTTACTGCGCCTGAACTCCATGAACCTAGTGCTTCGTAGATGTTCTTTTCTGCATCGCCCCAACCACCTGGTGTGTTAGTGTTTGTGTCGCTGTCTTGTGCAGTGTCATCGCTAACGATAGCAACGAAAGCAGTTGAGCTTGGTGCAAATACTGCATAAAGTTCTGCATAACCCTGTAGAGTATTAACTACTAGAGCATAGTTGCTGCTGCCTGTTGATGATGCAATGCTGTCATTGTAACCAACTGTTAGATCTGGTGTTGAACCACCGCTTACAGTTACCTTGATGAAACGAAGAACGCGAGTACCAAACTGAGTTGATGCACTGATCCTCTTGTAGTTAGAAGCTACTGTAGTAGCTGTTAAATCTGAATATGTATTAGCCATATTTTTTTCTCCAAAATGTTCACAGTCGGAATGACTGCGTTAAATTTATTTATCATCGAGAAGAGATAATCTAGTTCCAGAACGCTTGTTTTCGCTTATTTTCCTTATGCCTCTGCGGAACTTATCAGGATCGGCACCACGTATGCTGTTTAGTAAACGGCGCTCGAGGTCTAGGGCTGTTTCTTCGTCGAAGTTTTCTCTAACCATTTCTAGTATGTTGATAGCGCCAGTGATAACATTAAGTGCTCTGCTTTCTATAACTAGTTCTATATCTTTTTTAGTAGAAAAAGAATTTAGTTCCTGCAATATCGATTTGGTCTGTCGTTTCATTTTTTACCTCTAATGTATTTAACCCATATAACCAAATGAATTAAAAGATATTTTTGTTGACTAAATAAACTGCTACTGTTATAGTAGTAAAGTCACACACACACAGAAAAGGAGATGATGATGACAGATATGTTTGAAATGCCCAAGACACCAGAAGTCAAGTTTAATAAGAATGGTTATGAGATCCGTACTGATATTTTGAAGATGGCTAAGGATCTTGTCGCTGAAGATTATCATGCCAAGTGGCATGGTTGGGAAGTTTCAGTTGATCGCGATGAAAAGACTGGACAGGTAATTACTACAGTCGGAATGCCACAATTTCCAGGGCTTGATAAGGTCCTAGAAACCGCCGAAAAAATGTATAGTTTTGTTAATGCCGGCGGAACAAAGAAGTAAAAATAATATATTGATTAGCGCATAGCGCATTATGTTTTGTAAACAGAAAGCTAGAGTTAATCACTCTAGCTTTTTTTTATCATAGTTGACGTTTTTAATAATACTGTTATAATGTAAGTGTTAAATAGATGTGAGGAATAATGTCAAATACCCTACTGCTCAATGCTGATGCGCAACCAATGAGTCTCGTTCCACTTTCTGCTATTGATTGGCAGAGTGCTATACGATACGTGTGGCTTGACAAGGCGAGGGTGCTGCACGAATATGAAGATTGGGAAGTACATAGTCCTAGCCTCACCTTAAAAGTTCCTGCAGTCATCATACTAAAGGAATTTATGAAACCAAAATCTCGTGTTAGATTTGGACGCAAGTGGGTGTTCCTCAGAGACAATTATACTTGCCAATACTGTGCCAAAGAACTCACGCCAACACAGTGTACTATTGACCACGTCATGCCGGTATCTAAAGGTGGTAAGACTACCTGGCATAACGTAGTTACGGCTTGCACAGATTGTAATAACAACAAGGGCAACAATCACAAGATACGTCCAAAGATTGAACCCGAACAACCTAACTACTGGCTGTTAGCCAGCAATCGAAGGAAGAAAGAATGGCAGGTTCCCCACGAATCTTGGCTAAATTATATTGATGGACACAGATAACTTTTTTCCAGATCGACCTAAAACTCGTGTGCAATGGCTATTGGGCAATAATTGCAACTATAGCTGTAGCTATTGCCACGAGATGTTTCGTAAAGGAGACAGGCCGTTTCCTAACGAAGAACTGATAGTAGAAATATGTATGGATCTGATAACTCATTACGATGAGTTAGGGAGAGATGTTGTATTTGAATTCATAGGTGGAGAACCTACCCAAGCAGGTAAGCTATACAATGTCGGTGCTAGGCTGCATAATCATCCAGTAAATTTTGTATTAAAAACTAACGGTAGCGCGGATCTAGATTGGTGGATTAATTCTAGGAAATATGTAAGTGATGTGGTTATAAGTGTACATAGAGAATTCTGTGATCTCGACCATATTGAACAAGTTATTCAAATATTGAGGGACGAGAAACTGGGTAATCCTGTTAATGTGCAAGTGTTGATACCCGCTACTAATGCCAAAGAAAGTTTTGATTGGGCAATAGCAACTAGGAAAAGATTACGCCAAAAATACGACTTAGGAGACTATCAGATGCTGTTCAGCAATTTTGCTAGAGGCAGCGATATGTATATGCCCTATACTAATGAGCAGTGGGCAGAGTATTATAAATCCATCGGAAGAGAACCACCTGAGCCCAAAACTATAGATCAAAATCCCCTAGTGATGAGGAATACAGTCTCACACCGAGAATCGATAGGTACACCCATACCTGCACCAATAAAGAGGCATCCTCTAGATTTCAGAGGTTATAGCTGTTATGCAGGTATTGAAACCCTAGTGATAGATAATGCTGGTTCTGTTTGGAGAGGATGGTGTAACCAAGGTGGCGTAGTTGGATCTATATACGAGATGCCCGTAGTTTGGCCAAAAGACCCGTTAGTTTGTTCCAAAGAACTCTGTACTAACGGGTTCGATCAGATAGCTAAAAAAGAAATTATTCCCCAGCCTTAGTAGATTTAGGACCGCCGTATTTTTCACCCTTCATCTTGATACCATCGAGCTTAACACGACGGTCGGCTACTTTTACACTCTTACCACTCTTATGTGGTAGATATCCTTGGCTTATACAGCTAGAGAGTTGGCTTGCTCCCATGTTTCCACGCTTACGTGCATTAGCTTTACAGAATGCCCTAGAAGCCTTACCTGCTTCCATTAGCCAATAGTCGTCATCTTCCATATCTACGAAACTGTTTTCATACATATGTTTGCCACCATTAGTATCCCATTGTGGACCACTTGGTGGAGCCATCTGTCCTTCGAGGTTAGTAGCGGCTTGTTTATCAGCGGCAGTAGGCGCTGGTGCTTTAGCAGGCTGCGATCCTGCCATAGCAGCTAAACTATTAGTACGGGCTTGATTACCATCACCAGTCGCATTGATCGGTGGTAGATTTTTTACCATAGGGTCTGTACCATCTTCACCTACACTCGCTGTTTGGCTATGTGCTTGTGCTTGTTCTATGAATTTCTTTAGATTTTCTATCCCTTGGTTGATTGGAGCTATTAACTGTGTAACTGTTTGACCACCGAGGAAGTCTGTGAGATGCCATTCGATGTCACGCTCTAAACTCATCTGCATAGATTCTAATACTTGTTCTACGTGATTTAGCATATCACCGGCGCTAGCGTGACCCATAGGACTAGTACCGGCATCTTCATCAAATGTATGTCCTAATATCTTACCAGTGTGATGTCCTAGATAACCGCCACCTAATGCTCCTGCTACTGGCAAAACTCCTAACAGATTATCTGCGCCGCCGCCGCCCATATAATATCCCAACCCAGCACCGCCTAGGGTTCCAAGTGTATCTAATATTCCTTCGTCGGTTTTCTTGTTCTTTTTCTTCTTAGCGATAGCTATAGCTGCTTGTTGTGCTGGATTGACAGCTTCTTTCTTCATAGCATTGCTTAACTGCTTAGTACCCTTGTCGGCTTTGTTAAACTCTTTAGCTACACTCGTCTTGATTCCTACCTTCTTAGCAAACTTAGGATCGTGGGCTGCTGCTGCCATCGTGCGAGCCTGCTTTTCACTAGTGCTTCTTTCAAACATACTTTCGTATTCTTTGGATCCATAAGAATCATCTTTGTATCCTGCCATATACTGTTCTATCTCTTTTGGATCAGTCAGCTTAACACGTATAGCAGTACCGCCTGGGGTTTGTGCATACTTGTGTGGAGTAGCAGGACGACCGTAATAACCATCTGCTACTCCTCTATCATAAGGTGAACCTTTTTCTTTGCTCATATCATCTGAATCTTCAGCTGTAGTTACACGGTTCTGTATCTTGATTTCTGCGTATGGATAAGTCTTCTCAGCCTGCGCACGGAACTGCATAAAAAGTTCATTTGGCATAACGAATGTTCCGCCCGGACCGCGATACTTCATTAGATTTGGAAGGTCGCGCTGTGCTTGCTTATAGAATCTTGGTCCTACAGTAAACGTCACGGTCTTCTGCGGTGCAGCTTGTCCTATGTCACGTATCTTTTTACCAAACATTGGATTTGGTTTCTTCTTGCGCTTTACAGTCACCTTCTCATCTGGCTTTTCTGGAGGAGCCGATGTTGGATCGTCCTTTTGATATAATGATATACGATCTCCGCCTTCTCTCCTCACCCAGTCAAAAAACTTACCGAGGAACCCTGCATCATCTGGAATCTTTTTAGGGGGGACTATGATGAGTGTCTTAGCAGATATGAATACTTTACCAAACTGTGTGTCGCCTAGCACTTCTTTTACTGCCTTTACGACGTCTTCTGCGCTGGTTAGTTTGTTGAACTTAACCCTAGCATTACCGTAATGCACTTGATCTGGACTGTTACCAAATCCTGCCCAACCAACTAGATACTGCTTTGGATTACCGTGCTCGTCTTTTTGACCAGTATCCTTCGCACCAAAGCGCAGGAAGATATGTCCAGTAGGTGTAGATATCTCACTTAAAACGTCGTTAAAATTCATAATAGACCCCTCGATTGTATTTATTTATTCATCCTCGTCCTCTTCGATGAAATCATCATCGTCTGGAATGATAACAGTTGGATCGTCATACGCTTTGTAATAAGTTTCGTTGGGCATAAGCACACGATGCTTATCTACCATAGATAATCCTAAGATTGTTAGTGCAGATTTATCAAAGATATCACACACATACCAAGTGCTGCTACAGCCCGCTGAGAAACGTTTAATGGGCCCGTGCTTGATATTGCTTTTCTCTAGTGTCTTCACTAGGAGATCACGCCAATTAGTAATGATACGAGTAATACCCTTAGCTTGATTTTTTAATCGTGCGATATCGTGTGCTGTTAATACAGCGATACTAGCACAATTATCATCATCGATGGTCAGAAGACAATCTTTGACTTTGATGCTACCTTTGGTATGACTATTATCGGGAGTTTCTTTTGTAGTCCAGGGCACGGAACAATCAACGTGCTCGACATAATAACTTTCACCCTTGGCTTTAATGATCCACATAGGAACCGAAGGGTCTTCGTGATGTTTCTTGTTAAAGTGGAACACCATTTCTTTGCATACTAATTCAATCTAGGCCATATTAATTCTCCTTTTCTATATTTATGAAGGTTACAACCCAGTCCAATCATCCCAAGGGCATACGATACAGGTCCACCTACAATCCCTCTAACGGCATAAACAAAGGGCTCCGTTGCGATATCTTACGATACGACTGCCGAGGTGTTCCCCTTGCTAATAGTGGCGCTCTGTATGGGAGTTGAACCCATTCTTGCAGTTTTAGAATCTGCTAGCTCTCCGCGAGCAACAAAGCATTATTAAAGTGTAGCACCACCTAGGGGGCGATTGCAACCACAAAGTTCTCCAGTGCCGAGAGCATCTAATACACGTAGAGTCTCTTCTGGACTGCGGCCTACGTTTAGATCGTTTACCGTAACGTGCTGGATGACGTTATCGGGATCTACGATAAATGTAGCTCGCAAGCAAGCACCCGCATCCTGATGGAAGATACCAAGCTGTCCTGCTAGTCCTCGATCATCACGTAGTGTATCTGCAAACATCCAGCTGTTAGTCTTCTTTAGATCTTCGTGATTGTTACGCCACGCTAGCTTTACGTACTCGTTATCAGTATTACCGATCAGCAACTTAGCATTGCGATCTTCAAACTGTTCTACCAGTGCATCATACGCTACGATCTCAGTCGGACACACAAATGTGAAATCCTTAGGATAAAAAACGATAACCTTCCACCAACCTGCGAAACTGTTCTCGTCAATCATTTCAAAAGCACCCGGTGCTTCATCATCATTTAGTACACCTGGCCTTACACCAGTGACTACAAATGGGGTAACCTTATCGCCTACTGTCTTCATTGCTTGTTCCTCGTTGTCATTGTTAAAAGTTGATCTAGTTTATTTTCAATCCTATCAAGCTGTTGCTTAATAGCATCATCGGTAGCATCTGGTCGAGGCGCAGGTACAAACTTTCCGTCTCTGCCACGGCTTAGAAAGAAACCGTTGCCCTTACCGTAACTTGTAAACTCGTGTATCCTTTTAGTATGCACATCCATCGTACTTTCCTTTATAAAAAAATGGTCGGAGTAGTAAGATTCGAACTTACGACCCTCTGGTCCCAAACCAGATGCGCTACCAGACTGCGCTATACTCCGACTGGTGGAGCAGCGGGGAATCGAACCCCGAAGTGCGCCTTGCAAAGGCGCCAGTTTCCCGTTAGCTTACTGCCCCTTATTATTTTTATACTATATACTATTTTTTACGCTACGTCAACTAATATTTTAGTCATAATCACGGCAAACACGTATGTCGCGATATGCACCTATTCGGTTGTCCCACTGTCGGACAAAATCACAGCGTTCCGGTCGACGATGGCGTTCGATGTAAACGGGTCGCTCTTCCACGATGATGCGCTCACGTGGCGGATTAGCCTGTTGCTGATCCATATTCTTACCAACTTCACTACCGATGAGAGCACCTGCGACAGCACCTAGGGCAGATCCTGCGGCGCCGCCTCCTAGTGACTTACCTACAGCATATCCGCCTACTGCACCTACGCCAGTACCAATAGCTTGGTTAGGACCGGTGCTTTGACATCCTGCTGTTGCTAAAGCAATAATAGTAATTGAAATTGCTGTAGTGATTTTCAATGTGCTTCTCCTTGTTTATTTAGTCTCTTGTTATTCCTATCTTGTACTTTATCAGCTAAAAGATCTAATATCTCTATAGTAAAAGAGTCTGCATCTAGTCCTGACATAGAAGATTGATGCATAAGTATATCTCTCTCTTCTCTTATCATACTAACGATCGCTCTTCGTTCTTTTTCGATTTGATCTTGATCGATGCGACTCACGATCCTAGAAATCATTTTGATCAATCGCCTACCATAATAGCCTATGAGTCCCAGAAGGATGATATTTACTATTAGTAACCACATGTCCATCACAGTAACAAACTTCATTTGGATCTCCTGATCATTTAACTTTAGTTATACCATATTTGTCTATGTAGGTTTGAAAACGGCGATCAATATAATCGTCGAGATGTTTCTTGAATTCTCTCTTAGCTGGAACCAATCTCTCTTCTCGTATTTGGATCAGCTGCTTATGATTATGATATTTCTCTTCCTGCCACATATCATCTTGAGCATCGATCATATCTTCTAATGACTTGAGCAGATCCTCTAGTATTTCACTGCTGGCTCTCATTTTTCAACCTTTATGCAAATCTGTTTGCCATCAGCATTCAAACGTGGAGTCAACGACCCTCGGCCTAGATATTGACAGCCTGTAAGATGATCTGTGAGCACGCTCATACCACTTGAATGATCTGGAAAGTCGCTATCGTCTTTAGGCTCAAAAGGTGCAGTCAGTTGCAGAGCAATGAGTATCCAAAATACGATCATAAACCCCGTAAATACCCTGTTGGGGGTGAAGAACTGTTTCATGCTATCTCCCACTTATATTCATCGATGGTCATTACGGTTTCTAAACCGTCGTATTCATCGATGCGATACTTAGTACCTGTTTCTAGTTCACGGATGGAAAGTTCACCAGCCCAGTCGCTAGCCTCTGCGCCTAGTTCTTCGACAACTTGTACAAGCAGCGGATCGTCACGACGTAATTCGCTCTCCCACCATCCCTCTGGTTCTGGTTGACCTTTGAGTTCCCAGTACCGATTAATCGCTGCTTTTGACAATCCAAAACCACCAAAGCAGTTGTTGTATACGATCTTAGTCATTTCTCACCCATTCAGTTTGAATTTAACATAATCTATTATAGCACCTGCGATATCTATATTGCAATATTTTTCAAATCCCTCGAAACCAGGTGCGCTATTAGCTTCACACACTTTAAAACCTTCTTGATCAAAAAGCAAGTCTATTCCTGCGATATCTAATCCTAGGCATTTTGCAGTCTCTCTGCAGAGTAAATCTAACTCATTAGTAATTTCAAATGATTCACCCGTACCGCCTCCTGTTATGTTAGCACGGAAGTCGCCCGGAGGACCAGTACGTTTCATAACACCTATGGTCTTGCCACCAACTACCCATACACGTAGATCAGTTCCAACTGCGGAATTGATAAACTCCTGCACAATCATAGTTTTCTTGACACCGAGATTATCTATGAGTTCCATAAGGTCCTCGAACAATTCTTTAGTTTGGCAGAGATGTACGCCTTTACCGTAGCTGCCCTGTAAGACTTTGACTACACATGGAAATCCTATTTCTTTTGCTACTAGGTCGCTAGAAACAGGAAACTTAACCAACATAGTTTTTGGCGTAGGTATATTGTTTTGTGCTAATATCTGGTGTGCTAAGAGCTTATCACCTACATTAGTGATAGCTTCGCTATTATTGATAGTGGGTACTGAAAACTTTTCTAGCTGTCGCATAACAGCAGATCGAAAATAATTAGTACCAGACCCTACTCTAGTTAGCACCAACTTAGGCATGCTGATACTATCGCCTTTGTATCTAATGCTTTTAGTCCTGCTGCGGTTGACTATGATATCAAACTCATCAGGATGCATCAATCTTGCATCGATAGAATTGTTAGAGAATGTCTCTAACAACCTACGATTCTCATAGCTATCGTTATGCTGGCTTAGTATCCAAACACTCATATCACCAACTCTGGTAATCTGTTAGGTCTACCCAGACACCGCGGCCTTCTTGGGTTTCAATAGAAGCTTCGACAGCTAAACCGATGCCTGAGCTGTGAGAAGTAGTGATCTCAACTTCAAAGTCCTTGTCCTCTAAAGTTGAGATCCACTCCATCAGTCTCTTTAGGTCAGTAACCCTAAGTTTGACGGAGTTATTGCTCATTAGTCTGCCTTTGAAACTGCTGAAGTTAGTGCAGTCTCGAGAGCCTTGAGATTCACAGTAGCGGTAGGTGGAGCAGTGAGAAGCTTAAAATAACCTTCGTCATCGTGCAACTC
>Ga0208618_1000219_pt1 | contig 26874 bp, 31 predicted proteins | sample CryBogCBE18Jul08_FD_184585 | JGI IMG/M metagenome (GOLD analysis project Ga0208618, IMG submission 184585) | Freshwater microbial communities from Crystal Bog, Wisconsin, USA - CBE18Jul08 (SPAdes) | ecosystem: Environmental > Aquatic > Freshwater > Lake | place: Crystal Bog, Wisconsin, USA...
CATATACGCACTGCTATAGCTGTGCTAGAACAGCGTGTGCAGCAGCTTATGGAGAGATTTGATGTCCACTGACCTACTGCTATTATTGAAAGCCTTCAGCTGGCGCTTGGTGGGTACGCTAGATACCTTTGTGGTAGCTTGGCTAGTTACAGGTGAACCCACCGTGGCCATCAGCATCAGTGCTGTAGAGTTCTTTACCAAGCTGGCGCTCTACTGGCTGCACGAACGTGCTTGGCTGGGCGTGATGCGCAGGCTGTAAAAAAATCGCTAAAAAAACCGCGCTGCCGCTAGCGGGTTCGGGCTCTCGACTCCCTATGATCTCAGCTGCGGTCGGATAAATAAATGCATGAGAGCATATGAGATATTAGGTGAAGATGAGCTATTGGATGAAGCAAGCGGCCTATGGAGCGGTGCAGCTGAAGCTGCTATGGCTGCTTTAAGCAAAGCTAGAGAGTTTATTCCCGCATTAGGCAATGCTGTAAAAGCAGGTGCACCAGAAGTAGAAGCAGCTGCACAACAAGCAGCTGCAAATCCTGCTGCTAAAGGTATCATAGATAATATAGCCACGCTAGGTGGCGCTGTGAAAAACACAGGTATAGGCCTAGGAGTAGGTGGTGTTACAGGCATGCTAGGCGATGTTTATGTCAATTATCTCAGGCCCCTCATGACGCAGGCTGCACAGTACAACATCCCCTTGCTGGTGCTGATAGGCGTAGTCATTTTTGGTGGGGTGGAACTGATAGATCATATTATTTCTACATATGGAAATCATAGGGCTGCGGCGACACAACACGCATAAATAACTGATGCGAGCCAACGAATTTATCAACGAAAATATACATCATCTAAAGCAGAACGAGTTCCGGGCCGATACTAAGGCTGCTATGCCCAACATGACCAAGTATACAGATGCTGATAACAGCAGCCCCTATAATGGTTGGCGCTTTGGTATAGCGATGGCAGGTGCTCCTGATCACGTGATTCCTGCAGAAGGTGCCAGTGGACAGAAGATGGTGTTAGCGCCTTATGCTCCAGAAGAAGACGAGATCATCACCAGTGCTGCCCGCATGATAGGTATAACACCTACAGCTATTAGTTCATCGGGTAGCCACGAGCTACCTGATGCTGGCACTGTCAGTCCTGTAGCTAAACCTCGTAAGAATAGGTATGGTGTGTGATGAGGGCTAGAGAGTTCGTGATCGAAGCTGCAAAGAACGCCATACATGACGATCATCTTTCAGCTATGCATAATATCAGCCGTATACCCGCTAAGAACAGCGACGGCTACGGTATGTATAGATTTGGCATGACCATGGCAGGTAGCCCAGGTGATCACGCTAGCCACCACGAAGGAGCTATAGGAGAAACTCCTATGCTAATGGCTTATAGCAAGGGTGATGAAGATATCATCAAGCACAGCGCCAAGATACACGGTGTAGGCGCTCCGAGAGCCACGGGCCGCAGCAGCGAAGCTGCGGATGTACATCGTACTAGTCCAGTACCTAAACGCAAGACTAACCGCTACGGCGTCTAAAGCTATAACTTAAACGCATAGCAGCGTTGTGCTGCACTGCACAATATTTCCTTGTGTATACGCATAAATAGCTGTACAATAAGCTATAACTTACACACACAGGAGAAATGTTATGCTATCAATTTTAATCGCTAAAATCAATCGCAAGATCACCCAGTATCTCATGTATCAACGCACGATCAGCGAGCTAGAACGCCTTTCAAATCGTGATCTAGCTGATCTCGGTATCGCACGTTGCGATATCCCTTTCATCGCAGCCAGCAGCGCTAGATATAGGGCCCGCTGATATGCGTGGGTTCTTAAAGTTTTTCTATGAAGGACTAGTACGTGCGCAAATGAAACGTGCCCAACGTTATCTAGATATGAGAGGATCGTGATATGTGGCCCTATACTGAGGAAGAACTAATCATTATCAACGGAGGCGCTAAGTGATGTTTAAACGTTTTTTTAAAAAGTTTAACGCCAAAGTTTCCGCTGCCAAAGGCCGTGTGCTCAGCGATGAAGAACGTTTCATCATAGCACACGAACCCAAGAGCATCCGCGACATAGAATATTGGAGCCAAGAGTACGATCGCTTGAGGCATGCCCGCAAACCATTTGGGATGGGCATCTAATATCTGTTGCGCGAGTTAGCATCGCTAAACTTGAGATCAAACAACAGAGCAGTGTTAGCATCTAGGAAATCTACTTCAAAGATGCTGACGATGTTGCCACTGCTCGTGCGTTCATAGCTATAGCTGAATCCCACGTTAGGCTGATCAGCTAGCCATTCACTTATATCATGCTCTCGTTCTATAGTCATTTCCACGAACTTGTAGTATCTCTTTACCATCGAAATATTTAGTAGAAGACCGTTGGGCTATAAATATCGTATGCTCAAGATACACGGTAGAGATTTCATATCGTTCGACGATCTGATAGACATCGATAGTTTCCTAGGACTACGGGATCAATTCTATGCTTTCTTCGCTGAGAACAGCGATAGATGCAGGAGCTTTTGGAATTCGGCAGGCGTACCGCTAGGCAACGATTGGCCTTATCTGCAGGATACTCCCGTGGCCTATACGCTATGGCATAACATATTAGCCAGCGGCGACGCAGCTGAGATAGCTAGGATCAAAAGCTTTACTGATAGAGAAAAACTGATAAGATACCTACAGCTAAAGTGGGGAGCGTTCAGCCCCTATAAGCTATTGCATTTTAGCGAGTCCAGCAACAGTGATGTGGCCATACCCGGAGAGCTAAAGACCTGGGTCTATTCTTTACCTTTTGCCAAGATAGAGCTAGTCAGTTTCTTTTTCACAGATCACTACTGCCCCCTAAAGTATCACAGAGACTTCAATTACTTTCCCGTGGAGCACGGCGATCGGCCCGAGATACCAGATTCACAGCACGACTTCATATGGTTGCGCTGGGATAAACGCAAGAGTTTCTGTTTGTTTGATATAGCGGACGATGGTACCGTCAATGAAATGATTCCAGTAGAAGGATACAGTGCAGCGTTTAATCACTACAACTGGCACGGTAGCACGGACATACTAGACAGGGCCACGCTCAGCATGAAGGTCGAAGGTGCATTTACAGATGAGTTTAAGAAGATAGCCTATGGATTATAATCCACCATTACCTAACTACATTGATTTGAAACAGCTGTTCAAGGGCAACATAGAGCGCATCAACAGCAAACACGCTAACCAATATGCGCTAGATGACCAAGGCAACCGTATCGTCTACTTCTCCGGAGAAGATAAACCAGAAGTATTTGAAAACAATCTAGACAAACAACCTGCCGATTGGCACTATAGGCATAAACAAGTTACCTATAGATGCAATTCTAGATTCTATCGCTGCGCAGAATGGGACACCGTCGATTGGGCTTCTAGCGTAGTATTGTTTGGTTGCAGCCAAGTACAGGGGCAGGGCCTAGCTGAAGATGAGACTATAAGCGAACAGCTAGCACAGCTATTAGGTCGACCTGTGATCAATCTCGGAGTAGGTGGGTCGGGTATGATGTATAATCTTCATAATAGTCTACTGCTAATGAAAAACTTTCCCACACCCTGGGCTGTGGTACAGCAGTGGCCCAATGCGGATCGCATACACGTCTTTAGTGATTATCTAATGACGATGGGTCCATGGGATCCGGACCAGCACCCTCTGTTTATGTCCTGGAACCAAGATGCTAGCAATGCACAGCTACAGGCGATCTTTGTTAAAGAAATGAGCGAAACGCTGTGGAAAAACCGCACTAGGTATTATTCATTAACACAGTCTTGGCATACCGCGCAAGCTATAAATTGCGATTGGGTGGAAAGAGTAGATTTTGCTAGAGATCTAGGACATCCGGGACCATTGACTGCGGCTGCCGTTGCTGGATATATCGCCAAACGATTAAGCTGATAGATCGTAAAAGAATTCGCTAGAGATAAATCCTCGATCAGTGATCTTGTCTAGCGTTATAATGCCTCTAGCGAATCCTGTGGTTAGATTCAATAGATATCCGTTTTCGATAGTCTGTATCAGCTTATTGGTTAGGATAGGGTGTGTAGATCTCAAGAAATGTCCAGCCCTGGGATCTCTCCTCACCAGCTGCTCTATCCGGCTGCGATCTGCCTCATCTATCTCTTGATAGCTTATAGAAACAAGAGATCCTATCGCGAATCTTAGATTAGACCATCTATCAGTCATATCTCTATAAACATCTTCTGTTTCTGGAAAGCAGGCCATCACTATGATCTTAACACCTTTGCCGGCTAGATCATTTAGATTATACAAGAAGTTTATCAATCCGAGATCCTGATTCCTAGGATTGTCTAGGTACATTATGAATTTCTCAAAAGCATCTCGTTCATCTCTGCCATAAGGATGCTCTTGATGATCAAAGCTCCAGGCGTGTGATAGCATAGGTCTGTCACGGAAGAACCATTGCCTGATAACGTGTGTTAAACAGACTATCACTACATCTCCGGGTAGTATATCGTTTCTAACAGATTCGACTCGATCATATGTATAAGATAAGCTAGTCGATCCTAGTGCCAGATTACGTACAGGTTGATTGAAATGTTTTGCCACTGCTTCTGTCCAAGCAAAGCTAGTATCTCTACCGCCGCCATCGATCTCTGCGTAGCTGTCTCCAAATATCCAAAACGTCATAGGTCTTCCGGACTCTCTATATTGTTAAGCAGTTCTCTCAGCTTTGAGCTTCCGACATTAGCACGTACCTTGGCCATCTCTCGTATAGGATCGGCTTCTGTCTTTTGTGCCGGAGTAACCGTAGTACGATTCTTGATGCTTTCAGCGATACGATTGCGACCACCGGTTGGATTGCTATCTTCGTCCTGCTCATCGCAGTCTGTGATACGCAGCGTATCTGGATCAAACGCTAGATCAACTTTCTGCCCTACGCCGCTACTACTTCTAGTCTTCATAAACTGTATCTGATAGCGTCCGCGCTCACGCATAGCACGGCTAGTAAAGATACCAATCACGTTATCTGCTGTTTGGATCTTAGATAGTCCACCACTGATATGGCTATGATCGAACTCTACTTCTTCCACTGCTGCTCTGTTCAGCTGGCTTGCTGTTACAGTGATGGCACCAATCTCCATAGCAAAGTTTCGCAATTCCTCACTCACATACTTGTCCTTGATGAATAGATTCTCAGGACTGATCTTGATCGATATGGGCATCAGTAGATCTAGATAATCGATCAAGATAACATCTGGAGTATGTCCTTTGCGTATGCTGTACTCTTTGACATAAGCACGTAGATCATTTACATTCTTACCGCTGGGCATATACTTGACCTGTATAGCTCCGCTGCGCTTGCCTGCCACCCGTACTTTTAGTTCTACTTCGTCTATGCTCTTAAAGATCTCACGGGTAGTGATACCTGTGATCATGCTATCAATGCGCATACTAGTCAGTGCTTCACTAAGTTCGAGCGTAACATACAATACATTAAGTCCAACACTCGCAAAGTTAACAGCTAGATTCTGCAAGAACAGACTCTTGCCTGCGCCAGATCCTCCACAGAAGATGTTAAGCTCACCTCGATTGAATCCACCATATAGCTTCTGATCAACAGCTTTCCATCCTGTGCTCAACTGTCCGTTGTTGTCTTTAAGCATCAGCAGTCGCGCCCTAGGATCAGCAAAGTAGTCTGTGCCCATATCTTTAGCTAGACTTATCTGCACTGCTGCTTTGATCTTGGCTTCTACTGGACCATACTCGCCTTTTTCTAATAGGTCTGCCGACTCTAAGATAGCCCTTTCCAGCGCCTTATGTCTAGAGAATCTCTCAAATTCATCTAGCAACCAGTCATAGTTCTCTTTAGGAACATCTGTAGCATCCGATAGGTCTAACCCGGTCTCGGCCCTGATGATGCGTAGCTCGGGCATCACCTTGTATTTGTCAACATAAGTCTTTAGGTAATCTGCTGTAGATTTCAATCTACGATCAAAGTTCTCGCTGTCAAATATGTTCTGGCAACGCACAAATGTTTCTGCATCTGCCAAGAACATTTCAAGATAGAGTTTCTGTATGTCGTAATTATAATCTGCCATAGTTTATTATACTATCTCCCTGTTGGTATAGCAATCTTATTTTTCGTAAGTGTGTACGTTTACATTGTATCGTTCTTCGAAACACTTCGCACCCCAGAGATCGTTTACCATAGGTTGTCCTTTGATGTTTAGGCTTGTGTTTAATAATACAGGACATCCGGTTAGTTCATACCATTCTTCTAGTAACACACGTAGTCCATGATTGCTATACGGTACAGTCTGTACCCTGCAGGTTCCATCTACGTGTAGTGCTGCAGGTATAGATTCTGGTTTCAGACACTTGACTGCATACTGCATATATCTAGAATCTTTACCTTTTAAATCAAAATACTCGTCGGCTAGCTCTTCTAATATCACGGGTGCGAAAGGTCGGAACTGTTGTCTCTGTTTGATCGTGTTGACTTTCTCTTTCATATCTAGTGTAGTAGGATCTGCTAACAAACTACGATTTCCCAGTGCCCTGGGACCAAACTCCGCAGAACCATTAGCTACTCCGACGATGCCTGTAGTCGTTAAATCTAGCAGGGCTTTTTGTACGGGATAGTTGCCTGATATATTATGTCCCCAAAAACAGTGATTCCACTTTATATGTTTCTTCTTGTGTGCCAGTACAGCACCAACAGCCGATCCACTATCTCCTGGATTAGGAAATATCCATACATCTTTAAACTGTCGCCAAGCTAACACATTTGCCACACAGTTAAGCGCACATCCTCCAGCTAATGCTAGATTATCGCTACCAGTATGGTGTCTGGCTATCATCAACAGTTTCTCAAATTCTCTCTCGTATATCCACTGTGTAGCAGCGGCTATATCAAATAGATCCTGTGTAGTGTTTAAGCTAAACAACCAATTAGCATAGCCCCTATGCAGGTTTTTCTTTACTCCGTCATTGGAGAACATATCTGCATACATTTGATCCTTGAGCCTGTGTGGATCTCCATATGCGGCCATACCCATGAGTATGTACTCGTCTTCTTGAGGTTTAAGTCCGACACGCTGTGTCATAGCACTGTAAAACAGTCCGAGGCTATTGGGATAGGACCTAGTCCAAACTTTCTTTAGCTTAGAGTCGCTAGCTTTCCATACACTAACAGTATCCCATTCTCCGATGCTATCTACTACTAGAACAGCGCATTCTCTGAAACGAGAAGTATAGTATGCTGCTGCGGCGTGAGACAGATGATGATCCGTGTAAGTGATATTAGCAGTTATATCTCGATCTTCTAGATAAGTCCTAATATCGTTATCTCGCCATTTCCAGCCCTGCCCTGCCCACAGCTGTCTAAATGTTTTACTAAGAGGACGCTCATACCAAAATACTTCTTTTGGATCACCATATTTTTTCTTCAGGTACTGTACCATACTAGCGGGTATGTTAGCGTCATTCTTTATCCCGCTAAAACGTTCTGTTTGGCTTGCAAACATCAAACTGTTATTGTCAAATACTGCTACAGCAGCGTCGTGGCTATTAGCCGAAATTCCCCATGTGATCATTTGTATATAAACGGGTCCCTTTTGCGTAGTTCAGCTAATCTCTTCTTGTATCGTTGCTTGTCTTTAAAGACCTTGTAAGGCCAAGAAATTAAATTCCAAAGTTCTATCAAGAAAGTTTTCATAACTTCATCCTCAGTTTAATTTTTAGATCACTAGTTTCTACATTTTTGCATATACTTAGCATGGTAGCTAAACGGCCGTATTTTAAAACTGCATCACCTGCATCCTTAATATCCTCGGCCCATTCTGGAAATGCCACCGCCCACCCTAGTTCGATAGCCTGTCGTATCATAGATTCTCCAGCTTTATCTCGATCCGGAACTACTATTACCTGTCTACCTAAGCTGTTGATCTGCTGTGCTTGCTGTGCTGATATCTCATTAGTCAATACAGCGACACCTCCTAGTAACACTGCATCTATGCTACCTTCAAATACCAAAACAAATTTACGATCATATCCCTGTCGATCTAGATTGAATACTAGGTGCGCAGGATGCTCTGTTAGATACTTAGGATTTCCCTTGCCACATTTACGTGCGATATAACCAACAGGTTTTTGATCTACAGTCAGCGGTATGATAAATCTATCTGCATATCTCTCACTCCAATAGAAATCAAAGTCATCTAGTGTTAGCCCCCTTGAATAGATATATTCAACTACTGGAATAACACGCTCTTCTCTTGTTATTAGATCTGCATCTATCCGTTGGCTGTTAGGTGGAAAGTCACGAGGCACGAACACAGGTAGGGTTATAATGCCGTTCGTATCTGTTAGCTTACCTGCTTCTATCTTCATGCATTCAAACGCTAGGCGATTGATCTGCTCATCCGATGCCCCGTTCCAACGGAATAGGTCTTTCATACGTGCGCCTAGATTCCTACCTGGTCTCCAACTGGCTTTCCATCCGCAGTTAAAACAATGGTAGCTCACACCATTGTCGTCTGTGCGTTTCACACCACCGCGCTTCTTGGTATCTCGGCTTTCACCATTGTGTACACAGCAGGGAGCATTAAAACTAGTCCACCCGTTAGGTGTAGTTTTTTTATTAGAAATTAATGCTAACAGTTCGTCATGGAGGTCCATGAGTATATATTAGCTTCTATATAGGATTTTGTCAACCGTTCCTGTGTTAGTGATGTCCGGTTCAACACGGAATCTTACAAAGCCAAACACGCCATAGAAATTGATATAGTTTACGGTATCAGATGGCTGTATAGGTTGGCTAGTCAATGTAGACCATTTAACAACATCACCTATAGCATTTTCCATAGACACTTCTATGTTTACTGCTCCGTAGAAATCGGTACTGTTTATCTGTGCCGTATGAAGAGCGTTGTTGTTGCTGTTCTTTTCTGGATCAGCATAGATAGCACTAGTATATAGACTGCGATCTGGTTGTTGATAACTTAGTTGATCGCTAGTAAAGAAATCAGTAATAGCAACACTAGGTAATACCTGAGGAAAACTGTTGGCTACTACTTCTACTGCTACCGTAGGTCCAAACTGGCTATCTCCATAGAGTATGCTCTTAACTCCGTAAATATCGACTAGGTAAACGCTATACATATATTTTCCGCTATTGATAGGTTCGAGATCGGCTTCTGGTATAGTTAACCTCACTAGGCTATTTTCCGGACCCTGTAGCGTATACTGCATCTGATATATTAAATTGCTAGTATCTCGATCGAGCAACAACCAGTAGAGGGTAGAACCAACAACATTAAGTAACTTCTGATCATTGTTTAAGAGCCTAAGTTCAAAAGTGTTATCTATACCTTTATGTAGTCGCAGTGTCCTAGCATACATTTTTCTATATCCTGTCTGAACGGGATCCAAATTAGAGTAAAGGTCTTGGCGATTTGGGTATAAATACGCGGACTGTTTAATCATCTTTAAGGATCCTTTTTTATATTTATGACTAATTTAACTGAAAAGATACAAGATCAATTTCCGTTTATAACTATTCTAACATATGGTAATCAAGAATATGTATGCATAGTTATCAATCAAGATACGAGCATCACTAGCATTTACGATTATAATATCTTAAAAAGCGAAAGCGATAAGAAATTATTTTTAGAAATGGGTGAAGCTTGGTGGTGGGAATCAAATCGTATGCTGCCCATCAACATATATCTGCGTAAAGAAATGGAATATTTTAAATATGCTATTAAGAATTTTAGCACCAAAGATGTTAATGTATCAATTGGTCCTATAGTTAATCTTCACAACATAATGCTAAAACGTGTTAAGAGAAGGCACGTACAGTTAGTTCGACGTCGTTAATAATTGCTCACATATTAGATTAAGCTGCACTACGATAGCACAAGCATATGCGATAGCGTGTGATCTCTTAAAGAAATATTGATCTTCAGCAGGTCTCTCCCATACTTCTCTCATTATTTCATTCCAACTTTTTTCATTTAAATATCTTTTAGCAGGACGTATGATAGCTAATACTGCTGCCAGCTGTTCTATGCTAGTTGGTTTTAGCTTGCTCACTAGATCATAGTGTGCATTGATATGGAATAACTTTTCTACTATTTCTCTGTGTTCTAATAGAATCCACAATGGTTCTATATTTAATAAACGCTGTAAATGCTCTTCGTTCTCAACCCCATCATATATGCTGACATTGAGGAAGTCTATCTTGAAATAGCCTCTCGATTCTGCTGTCTCATAATCTATAGTAGACAGGTTAGTAAAAGGATCGTGAGGTATCTCTTGCGCATAGATTCCAGTATTATGCTTGACAGACTTCCCTTTATCTTTCCGCATCGCCACGCGATGATCTATTAGATCTAATATCTTGTTGCGATCTGAAAAATCAATGTCGATATCCATTAATGCTCCGTGTCGCTATTAAAAAGTAATAATGGTAAGTGATTAGTTAAGTATTCAGCAAATTGCTCTAGTTGTTCTTTGCCTTCGAATCCTGTAAACTTTACATAAAGTACACCAGAGTCTTCATCGGTTAATACTTTATACTTTAGATCTACAGCTTCAACAGAATTTTTTCCCATAGTGTCGATATACATTAAACCCTCGCTTCCTTGATCATGTTTTTTACAAATTCAAGGTCTGACACGTGATTCTTAAAGCGATCGTTCCAAAAAACCAAATCTATCATAGGAGCGATAGTCTGTAATTGATCATCTGTCATCTTCTTAAGTGATGCGATTCCATTATCGCAATTTAACAACACCCAAGGACTGACCTTGCCGTCTCGAATATCATAAGTTAATCTATTCAAATTAGCATATAAAAAGTAATGGTTCCACTGTGCGTTATTCTTGTCTCCCCACTCGCACATAGTATTTATTGTGCGTTCGCAGGCAGACTCCACTTGCTCACTCTTTATTAGGTCTAGCACATATTTGTCATATAGTTCTTCTCTGCACCATTTGTCTAACGGAACTCCGCTCTTGACGATCCAATCTATATACCTATCTGGATAGAGAGGATTAACATTGCTCATAAAGCTACCAAACTTTACGAAAGCATTGTAATAGGGACTCTTACAAAAATCTTCATAGGTCTTTTCTTCTCGGCTGTTCTGTGTAGTCTTATAGAATCTATTATAAACATAAAACCCACTCTGTACCCTGCGTTCATCCTTTTGCATATATCTGCGTTTAGGCTCGCACATATGCACTGCTAAGGTCTTTTCCTTAACAAAGCCTTTTCCACAAAATCTGCAGCTGTACTCAGAGATCTTTAAGTTCCTTTTCTTCCCAACCGAGCTGGCGGGCGATGTCTTTAATTTCAGCACTGGTGTTTATCTCCGCTAACAGTTCTAGTTCATCTGATTTCATATCTGGATATAAAGATTCTAGTATCTTAAGTTTCTTACCTTGACCTTTTTTCTTTCCGGCTAATCCTATCCATTCGTGATAGAATACAGTCTTTTTATCCCAGTTAGCCTGACATAGCAACTGCCATTGTAGCTTTGGATGCTTGCTTAATTCAAACCAATTCTTGTTAAAATATTCATTTACCGCTAGCACATAATGCTGTGCTTGCTCTGTGTTATTGGTCTTTACGCTGCTAGCATATCTGTTTAGGATCCAAAGCTCGCTTTTCAGTGCCTTGCGCTGCTCATCGTCTAGCTCATCCCATAAGGACTTGCTGTTTAAATCTATAGCGGCTATTATTTCTTTAAGAGGGATCTTTGTCATCTTTAATAGTATAGTATATTAACAGCAAATGATCAAGAGCTATTTTGACTGATGCGTTCGTTTCTGCTAGTCTTTTAATTTCATTAAATTCTAAGTACGTAAACAGATCTGGAAGATCTTGTACTATTTCTCTTTCCGTATGTTGAGGTAATCTTTTAAAGACAGTTCTTCCACCATTAGGAGATTCAAATATAAATTTGTCACTGTCTTTATCCATCTACATCAACTTTGCGTACTGAATTATCTCACTCTGTCTACTTATGTCTTTTACAAAGAATACACAAGGCGGTTCGTCACCTTCTCTCAGCGGCACTGCTAACAGCTGTCCGTTCTTCATTTTAGGAAAATACCATTTGAAATCCATATAGACATTTAGTATTTCTACTTCTAAGAAACTAAATTTAAAGTCACTGATAGGATTAAAAACAAATGCATCAAACCCTCTGTTGGTGAGGCTTGTCAGAGATATAACTTCTAGATCATTTCCGCTTTCATGGCATCCTACTACTATGCTCCAATCTAATGGCATCTGTACTTGATAGTTTCCAATCTTAAGCACTACCGCAGGAGCATTAAAACTCTCCAAGAAAACCAAAGGTATAAAAAAGAAATCAGGTTCGTTGGGATTACTGTTATCTAGTACGCTAAATCTTAGATCCTCGTCTATCTCATCTGGTAAATTATTTAAATTAAATGTCTTGTTATCTAGTGTTAGTATCTGCATTTTATTCTCACTTTAAATGTCTGTCTTTATGACTACAAAGGAATACTTCGCGTCCTTATAAAATTTCTTACGTTCTGTAAGATGTCGTTTGGCATATTTACAAGATGATGTTATATCCCAGATCTGTACGAAGTCCTTGTCCTCTGCTTTGCGGATACCGCGTCCAATAGACTGGATAACTCTGACAAAGCTCTTTCCGGGCTCCAGCAGTACCAGATTAAAAATACGAGGAATATTAATACCCACAGCAGCAACTCCATAGGTCGCAACAATAAGCTTATCGTCGCTTGTTTTAACTTCATCATACTCATCTTTTCGATCTTTTGTTTTAACTTTTCCGCTAACAAATACAGCATCCGGTATCCTCTCGATCAGCATTTCACCTGTTTCAATCCTATTGACTAGAACTAATGTATTACCTGTAGCTACTATTTCTTTTATCTTAGCCGACAACCAATCTAATCGAGTCGAATCAGTGACTAGGTATTTGTATTCATCTGCATAGTTACGAAATTCTTTTATGTCAGTTACTTGTAGCACGTTAACGTGACACTGTGCTAGAATTCCTTTTTCTTGCAACTGATTAGCTGTAACTCTATGTATGACTTCGCCGATCGAACAGCGTATAGATTCATACTCAAATTTTTCTTTGGGAACAGTTCCAGTCAATCCCCAACGTATTGGAGCATTGGCAAAATTGATTGTTAGCAATTTCTTTAGGACATCTGCTTTGGCTTGATGTACCTCATCGATGATAATAGCAGCAACGCCTTCGGTAAATTCAGCTAATGTTAATGTTTCAGTATCGTGGCTCTTCTTATCTAGGATGTTTAGGCTCTGCCAAGTGCAGATAGTATGTGTCTTGTTAAGTTCTTTACGATCTCCATAGTAGACACCGACATCCAATCCAACATTACGATAGTCTTCTTCTGTCTGCTCCACTAGGCTCTTGTTCGGAACGATAACCATCGTCCTGCCATATCTCTCGCATATCTTGCTGAGTGTAGCAGTCATGATAGTTTTGCCAGCGCCAGTAGCAACTTCCTGTAGTGCTTGGGGATTTTCTAAAAAGTTATTGACTACTTCGACCTGATCGTCGCGCAGTCTTATAAGTTCTCCTTCGAACCTATGTCCTTTTGGCCAAACCTTGTCTCCCCAAAAATCTTCTGCGATCTTTTCAAAAGCAGACAATTGATATGTACGTAGATCTTCTATCTCAACATCATAATCTAGATCATCTAGTATTGGTAGGATTTCACTCAATTGATTGATATAGCCCGTACCGCCGACGCCAAAGAACGCAACGGTACCATCCCATCTACCTAATCGATAGCTGGGTTGATATCGGGCCCAAGGTACTTCAAATTTAAATCTGTTAGCCAGCTTTCTTCGTGCTTCTAAACTCAAACCTTCAAACTTGATATTAACTTCATCTTTAATGATTAACTTACAACTCTGCAATGTCATTACCTAAATTTGATACTTGATCTGTATAATACAACACTAATGGATGAGAGTCAACCATTTTCGCAGCAGTGTAGTGTGCGTAGTATCTAGTCGAACAGATTAATAGTTTTGGTTTAAAGGGTATTTTAAATAGCAGCTTAGGTATCTTTTGCTTTACGAATACGACTTTAGTATTATCGTCGACTAGATTGTTGAGTTGCTTTGATTTGATAAAGTTATTTAAATCCTTGTTATTAGTGCTCCTAAAAAGCACACTCATCTGTTTAGCATCTATGCCTTGATTTGTTAGATCAATAAACCAATTTTCTAAACCATTGAGGTTATTGTCTTCTAACATGATCACTATAGGCCAGCAGTGTAGTTCTTTCATTGAACCGACAACATTTGATATACTGTGCTTTTTATTAGACAAAAAGAATTTGTTCTTGTTAGATTTAAATATAGATTTAGTGAGACTGCTGATATCTTCTTGATCAAGCTTTTCTTTTACTATACTGCTGAATTCTAATCCCAAAGTCTTTGCTAGGAACAGATCAGCTACTAATTCTAAACGTCTGTTAGAGTTATAGTAATCTAAGATAACTTGATTTGTATTTTTCAAATATAATGCGTTATCAAAATCAATCAGAGGTACATAAGATTCTGCATCAGACTTGATCTTTTTAATTTCCTGATACCAGCCCATTATCTTTTCATCTACGACGAATCCGTAAGTTTGGAAACTAGAGACTAACTCATAGATATTTTTCGTAGTCAAAGGAACTGTGTAAGATTTATCCTTTTTACTAAATTCAACATATCTACTGCCCACGACAGAATTTATTAGATTGTTAAGTTTATTGTTGAAAGGATATTTTATTCCTATAACATTATCGCTATAGAGAAATATCTTCTTAGTAGTATCTAGCACCCTAAACTTATATTTGAAAGCGGGAAGATCTAGAAACAAAGCTAGATTAGGTATAGTTAAATTAAAAAAGTTTTCTTTTAAAACTTTTATTAATAGATTAGCTTGACCTTCAGTTAGATAGGTACCGTTTTTTAATTGGCGAGCGATGTTTTTTATTAGATTTGCATCCTTGACGGGCAATCTAGAAATCTGTCGATCGTCATCAGCAATACTGGCTACTAAATCTTCTATAAACATCATAGACTCGCATCTTCCATACCTGCTACACGTAATTTGATTACGTTGCTTAATTGCCATTGTTTGATATCTAATGCTTTGATTATTCCTAACCATTTATTACGTAACAACGCAAATTCGTTTATGATCTTTTCATAATCAACTACATCGCTTTCGCCGTCTACGTATTTCTCAACATCTCTACTGGACAGAGCACGTTGGTAATTCTCTAGATATTTCTTAAAGAATTGGCTGCGTAAACGGCGAAGCTCGATGTTAAGGTATTCTAGTATAGCCTCTATCTCTTGTAATTGATTATATCGATGCTCAACGATTCCGGGCATATTTGCGGAAGCCTTTTCGATATTTCCAACTATCTTAACTTCTTTCTTAGCATCTAGTAGTTCTCGTTCAAAGAAATCTATAGCCAGAGGAATGTTAGTGATGTCTTGGCTTACTTTAGTATACCATGTCATTGATTACTCGTCATCATATCCGTAGTCGTCTTCGTCGTCCTCAGTTCCGAGTATTTCTTTTAAAGCTTCGTCTAGATCGTCATCATGGCCCATCATACTAACTAAAGTATTTTCCTTGATGCCATTCTCACTAAGTAGATCTGCAAACTTAGCAGCAAATATGCTAGTCTGTTTCTTATCTCCATACTCGCGCATTAGATCCCAGATCTCTAAAAATAGTGCTTCGTTCATCCCAGTATTTCTCCTGTTTCGTGGTCAACCAACAGAACATTATCAGGTAACTCTGCTGGCTTCTTATGTATATAGTCTTCCATTACCATATTCAACAATTCGCCAGTCCACTGCTTGCGATATTCTAAAAATTCCTTGCCTTTAGAATCAACATACTTCAGTCGGTTGCCCTGCTGTGTGATAACGCCCTTCTTCTCGAAGAGTTCGAGCAAACCACTATAGGGATTCATACCAGTCTCATAAGGAATCTTGATCTGTAGTGTTTCAAAAGGTTTGCTATAACGAGTCTTCATGATCTTACAGCTAGCACGGATACCGTTAACTTCGCTAACCTTATTACCATCTTCATCTTCCTTGAGCTTTAGCTTCTTCATAGCTACTACGATAGAACTAGCATAAACAAAGCCCTGGCCACCGCTAATCTTATCGTCAGGGTCAAACATATCCTGTGAAGCATACGTGTGATTAGTACACACCATACCTACGTTGTAGGATCCAAACATATTAACGCAGTTACGCACGAGTGCTGTCAGTGCCTTAGGCTTACGGCCCATATCGCCCTTTAGATCACCCGCTTCAAACTGATTGATATCAGTCGGAGTAAGTAGCATACCTAGACTATCTAATACAAACAATACCTTAGGACGTTCACCATCGGCCATCGTCTTGTATTCTTTCATAAACTCATGGATAGTCTTAGCAACATCGTCGATCATTGCCATATTAAGCTTTAGAAGTTTTTCTGGACTAGTATCAACTCCTAGAGCGTGTAACCACTTCTCATCTAATGCGTTTTCACTATCAATAAGCACTACGAAGATATCTTGCTCCTGTGCATACTTGACGATATTTCCACTACAGATGTAGCTTTTGCCTGCACCTGATTCTCCTGCAAACACAGTGACTTTACCAAGAGGAATGCCTCTATTGAAGTCGCCGCTAATGAGATAGTTTAGTGCGTAATTACCTGTGCTGATCCAATCAGTAGGATCATTAAACCCAACACCGAGACCATCGATACTCTTGGTCAAAGTCTTTCTAAATTTACTAACATCAAAAATTTTAGCCATAAGGATTCTCCATAATGAAAAGATAGTGGGGGACTTGCCCCCACTCTTTTTTTATCTTACTTAGATTGTCTTGAACGGATCATTGCAAGGATATCTGAGGACTTGCTATCTCCACCGGAAGGCTTAGAAACAGTCTCTGTCTTTGCAGGTGTTGTATCAAAAGGCACATCGTCATCTTCAGCAACGACAGCAGTAACCTTAGCAGCAGTGCGTGTGTTCGGATCACCAGTTGCCTGGCTCATACCAGCTGCGCGGTAATACTGTCCCCAACGCTCTGCATCATATGCTTCACCATCAACTGATGCTTCAAACATCTCCTTGATAACCTTTAGCTCAACATCAGTTGGCTTCTTGGGGAGATAATCCTTTAGATTAAACAGTCCGTGTGCATTGATAGACTTAACATCACTATCACTGATAGCACGTTCACGACGACCCCACTTTGAAGTAGAATAGTCAGCATATCCGCCCTTGCTAGTCTTAGCGATACGGAAGTCTAAACCGTGTACATAGTCAGTTGGCAAATCTTCAATCTCAGGATCGAGGAGTGCCGCGCGGACGATCTGGAAGATCTGAGGACCGATGATAAACCTACGGATAGGATTCTCTGGTGTGTTCTCTTCCTTGATAGGATCTTCAACTACTAGTCCTTGGAATAGATAGCTCTTCTTCTTCCAATACTTACGGCCCATATCTTCTAGGCTCTTGTCTTTAAACCATCCACGCACTTCGCTAAGGATTGGGCAAGTCTCACCCCACATTTCTACGCAAGGTACCTGTACCTGTGTAGGACGGCTATCCGTCTCACCTTTAACGCCATTGAATGGAAGCTTAATCATAGCACGCTCAACCCAGAAAAATGTGTTGCTTGCGTCGCCATCTGGGAGGAATCTAACTACTGATTCCTGGCCTTCTTTCAAGTTCCAGAAAGGATAAATTCCGTTATCCCCACCGCCTTGATTGCCCGAACTACGGGTCTCTTGTTCTTTTAACTTTGCGCGAATTTCTGCTAGTGATGCCATGTGCCTATCTCCTTGTTGTTGTGCCTGTGGCTAGTTTGTTTGTGCCTAATAAAAAACTGCACTATATTACTATAGCGCAGTTTTATTTATCTGTCAATGAATATTTTTTAGAAGTTTTGGATTGGTGCCAATCCTGCTAGCTGCTTCATACGCATCATATCAGTGTTTGGAGCAACTCCGTGTGCGGCACCTTCTTGTTTTAGAGCCTCTATTGATTCTCTAGCTATTGGTTCTGCTTCATCACCAAATTCTTTTACTGCGCTAATAACTACGCCTTCTTCGCCTCTTGGAAATGAATTTTCATCTGCATTATAAAGTGATTTAACAAATTCAACTACGTCCTGTGGATCGCCTGTCTTTTCTGCTTTGTCGGGCCTTGGCTTTACCATGTCCTCTTCGTCTGTTTCTTGATCATCGCTGTCGTCATCGTCGCTATCGTCATCATCGCTTTCGCCTATAGCTGCCTTTAGTCCTTTGATAAATTCGATCATAGGGTCCACTGAATCAACATATGATCTATTTTGGTTTTCAGCTGTTTCACTTAGTATTATCTCTAGGTCTTGATAAGCTAGGGATTCGTTAGTAAACAATCCTACATACTTTTGCTTTGCAACAATGGCTCTGTAGATCTGTACCATCTTCTTCTTTTCTTCTGGTCCCATACGATTATATTCATCGCTAGCCATAAGCATAAGATTGCTAAGTTCGTCATTGTTTTTAATGTGCTTGCCTAGGTGTTCTATAGCTATGCTATTCTTTTCAGGTCCTTGTGCATCTGCTGTCTCTAGGCGCTTTTGTAATATTCCCATACGGGCTGTTGCTTTTTCTAATGCCCATTTAATTTGATTGTCTCGTGGATTCTCTTGTGCTTTAGCTTCTAGCTGTTGTATCTGCCTCTGTGTGATAGCCACTGCTTTTGCAATGAAATCTTTGCTATAGGGTTCTACTTCAATATATGGAGAATTTTGAACTGCTTGTTCTAATTTTGATAATAGACCGCCTTGCTTCTGTGCAGCATCTTGCCTTGTTGGAAAACTCTTAGCCTTTGCATCCTGTGCTACCCAATCTGCTGATGGTGCATTCTTAGGATCCTTAAAGAACACTTCATCTGGAACATCATCCTTGGCTTCGTCGACGTCGTTAGATTTCCTCTTTGATCTCTTGTTCATTAAGTCTGTATTCTTTGTATACTTGTGCCAAGCCTTTTCTTCTTCTGGGCTACCACCTGTTGGATTATTGTCAGCAGCAGCATATTGCTGTGCTCTCTTGAGCTGTACCTTCTTGGCTAGCTTATCTGAAATCTCATCAAGCTCACCAGTAGCTGGTACTTTAGCGTTGCCAGTTAGCTTATCATAAGACATTTTCATACCATCTAAATGGCGCTGTAGTGTAGGTCTTTTCTTAGAGCTATGTGGGTTGGCTCTAGGCATGTCGCCTTTCATAGCGCGGTCTCTTTGATCGCCAGCAGCTTGATTATGTCGTAGAGCTAGCTTCTTTGAAATCTCATCGATTTCCTGTTCTTCTGGTAAGTGTCCCTTTGGACCATGTTTACCCGATGCGTCTTTTATTGAGTGCTTTAGACCAAGCTGTTTTCCAACCTTAGTTGCTTTGCTATCTTTAGGATCTGATTTAGATCTTGTTGCTAATCTATCCCAAGCATATCCAGTATTATTTGTCCTGTAAGTTTCCGGATTTGAATCCCTAGGATCAGTAGCTTCGCCCATTAGATCTGAGATATAAGGGAATAGTTCTACTAGTTCTTCATTAAACTGCTGTGTAGTAAATGTGCTACGCAATTCGTTTAGAGTTGCTTCATCCATTTCTTTCTTCTTAAAAGTAGTAAAGTTCTCACGAACTAATAGATACCCATTCTGCTTCTGTATCCTCTCGAGGATCTTCTTGATATCTTTTACCTTCTTCTTTGATTTCTCTGCTATCTCGAATATTTCACTATTCTCAGTAAAACTCTTGCGGGCGAGTAAGTTATTGACTCTCCTATAATTGTAAGCCTGTTCGCTTAGGCTACAAACATAATGACCAAAATGATCATATGGATTGCCACCGTTAGCTACGTGGCGCTGCATAGCGCGGGCGCCTGCTAGATGCGGGAAAGGATAACGGAAACGCTCACCGCTTTCATTCTGTATGTAGAGAGCTTCGATGTTTCGTGTTCGGCTGTTAGGACTACCTTCCTGGATCCTCTTGGAATGCCTGATTATTAGTTTAGTGGTTTCCATATTTTGATAACTGGACTTGCTTGATCCATATAATGAAGATTCTTCCATGTTGGTGTCCTTACTATTTCTCTTTTGTAACTGATCTTTACCCTGTATATTTGGTTGCCATTGTAACCCATTTGACTTAGCAAAGGTATGCAATTCTCTAATGAGGTCAAACCATTTATTATCATCAACTTCGTTGCTACCTAAAAGTTTTAGCGTACCTTCGTCTGCTAAACTTAGAGATATGTTTGATGCTACTTGTCCTCTAACAACAAAAGGAAATTCCATGGTCACAGCCTTAGCTGGATCATCAGTGGTTTGTCCTTCTGAATCCATAAGAGAAAGGCCAGGAAAACGCCTAGCTAATAAATGATATAGTCCTGTGCTTATGTTACTTGTATTTGACATTACCCATTATTTATCCAAGATAGTTAGTAAAGAAGATCGGCATTGGCATTATCTCTTCGTTGTCTCTTTCGCTCAAGAATTGATAGACCGTGGGATCCCAGTCAGCTAACACAGTACCCATCCTACATATCAACAGTGCTGCCGAAACCAAATCATCGCTTTCTTCGTTCTTACCTTTGAAACCTACTCCGCTAGCCACAAAGTTTTTTAATTCGGATATCAGAGGTTTGCTAGATATCTTCATTTTCTTGTTCTCTATCAAAGATTTTAACTTAACACAAGCGGTCATTTTGGCCTTGTGTGTAGTGTTAAATCCTTTACGGAAACGCCTAACGTGTCCCTTGCGTATAGGTTCGCTCAAGAATAATCCAGGTATATTCTCTTCACCTATGTCTCGAATAGTTACAAGAGCAGCTTCACCTATAGTATTATTTTCCACACTCCAGTAGATCTGTGGTTCACCGTGTGATTTGATATGGTTACATATCTCTCTCAGGATCCTTATCTGTCCGCTCATAGGTGTATTATTATGATACCATTCGCCTACTTGATCAAAACTAGGCAATTCAAATATCTGTATAGCGGCATTGTTACCACCTGTGCCTGCTGCCGGATCTAGTGCTATTAGATAAGTGTTCTTTGGATCTATCTTCTTATAGAAACGCACTTGGCCTAGTTTTTCTTTCGGATCAACTCCCTGTAGTTCCGAAAGCGTGATACTATTAATAAGCGTCTCATCGAAGATCAAGAATTCGCAGTTATATTCACGGCGGAAACGTTCTTCGCCGATGCGCCCCATTTCCTCAGCTTTCCAGTTATCATCTCTATCTGGATGCTCATGCCAAAATGCTTGGAATGCGCTAAATCCGTTAATACCTACGGTTGTTTCGTTTCCTTCGTCGTCAAATCGTTTGTTGGCCTCTGACCATATCAATGCGAAAGTATCTTCATCACTATTCGGAGTTGATGTTATGATAGCCCGACCACCTGTTGATATAGTTGGTGATATAGAAGTCCAAAACTCAGTAGCTACGTTAGGAGGGACGAATGCAAACTCATCGCAGTACAGCAACGAAATACTCATACCGCGTCCTGTATTTTCAGTTGTAGTGGCTGATACTATGCGGCTACCGTTATCAAACTCTATGCTGCCTTTATTATAACTTGTAACACCACAACGTATATGGTTAGGACAGAGTTCGTATGCGTATCGCACACGCTGCATGATTTCCTGCGAACCTGTATATTTGTGCGCTGCGATCAATATAGTTGAGTTAGGTATGAACATAGCATACCATAATAGATAGCCAGCAGCACAGGTGGTCTTTCCGCTCTGTCGTGGTAACATATTAACATTGAATCGATTATTGTGATAACTCTCTACGAGTCTATCCTGATACTCATAAGGTTCAAATAATAGCTGCCCTCGAACAGGATGCTGTATGTAAAAAAAGTTTTTCATAAAGTAAAATGGACCTGTTTCAGGATCCATGCACTTTTGCAGATCATTTATCTGTGATTCTGTGAAACGCTCTTTTTTGTTAGCTTTCTTTACAAGAACGCCTTCTAAACTTCTAACCATAATGATATTTATAGGTTCTAGTACACGAATTTAAATTCTTGGTACTGTTCTAATAGCTTGTCTAGTTCATCCTCTTCGTCGGTACTGGTCTTATCTCCTGGATCACCCTTTCCTGGTGTCCAAGCACTAGTACCACTATCAGTTGCTGCTGTAGCTGAACTATAGTTATCACTTGAAGATTTTATTGGGCTAGCTGGCGCAGGTGCCAGATCCGGTTGTTTAGGTAAATCTACTGGTTTATTATCTTCGGGAGGTGGCACAGTATCAATTTTAGGAGTTGGTGGTAATTCAACCTTTGGTAACTCAACCTTTGGTAACTCGACTTTAGGAGTTGGTGGTAACTCAACCTTTGGTAACTCAACCTTTGGTAACTCGACTTTTGGAGTTATTGGATTGATATCACTATATGATTTTGCCGGATCAGTTACTTTTTGTGCTAGAGAATCTGTTCTAGTAGGTGTACCGGAAACGGAAGGTGCGGGTTGTGTCGCAGGAGTAGCTACAGGTGATGCTGGTGCAGTTTGTTGAGGCGGCGCAACATTTATATGTATACCGTTATCTGCCATTTGTTTTATTTGGGCAGGATTAAGTTTATCAAAATGAGGTTGCATAACATTTAGATCTAGATTAGTTTTACCAGTAGCGGCTGAATTAACGTGACTTTGCACTCCCGGAGGTAATGTATTAAAATCTGGATGTTGTTGTATTTCTTTGGCTGCATCTATAGACGGATTCTTCTTTATTAAGCCGCCGAGCAACGATACATTATTTTGTAATTTACCGTCCGGAGTAATTGCTTTCATAGAAGAAGCATCACCTTTAGGGTCTATAGAAAAGCTGTTACTAGATGCAGATGCAGCAGGTCCGGATTGAGGTAATCCGCCATTTGATGGTATGGATGCTTGAGCTCCTGGGGTACTTAAGGATTTTAAACCGGGAGATAGTAATTTATCTTTGCCCTGTTGTAACATCGCTTGACCATTTGCCTGTGTCTTCTTCCACATATCTCCCATATCGATAGATGTCGATGATCCGTTATTTGGTGGTGTACCGGCGGCAGCAGCACCCGGACTTAGCGCATCTAATGCTTTGTTTGCTGCGCTTACAGCCGATGGGCCAAGCGTATCTTTACCTTTTTGTATTAGAGCCGGAGCATTTTTATTAATCTTATCGATCGTATCGGTTACGGTTGGAGCCAATTCTTTATTATAAAAATCTTGACTTTTATCTGCTAGGTCTTTGAAAGCAGGACCCACTTGTTGTTGTATATTGGTTCCCATAGTAGATAATCTTTTAGACAAGTCATCTGCGCTAGTATTAGATTGGCTTGCTGCTGATAGTGTTGTATTACCATTTGCTATACTATTATATTTGTCTTTTATAGTGTTTGTAACGTCATCAACACCTTTATTAAATGTTGTTGTTAAATCTTTATAAGGATTATTGTTTTGAGCACCGGATGTTGGAGGATTGATAGCAGCATAACCTTTAGATGGATCTAATACATTTTGAACAATATCATCTGTTGGTAATCTATCAGTTATTTTACCGCTGTCTGATGTTTTTGGAATAATAGTAGTACCACCTTGGTCATTGCCAGATGGTTGATCAATATTTTTTCCTACTTGTGAGGTTTTAAGTAAACCTTGTTGCAAGTTTGCTATAGCACTTAAATTGGGATCACTGGCTATCTGTTGGGCAGTAACTCCTTTTAATATTTCATTCGCTTTAGATAATTGATCATTTACATCACCGGTGATACCCATAGCTTGCATTCTCTGTAGACCGGCTATTCCGGGGTCGTCACTAAATTTCATTTTTGAAATATCATTATTTGCGGGATTTTGAATACTGTTAGATCCTGTAGGAGTATTATTAGCATTTGCTGATCCCGCAAGAGCTCCACCTGCAGCTCCGATAACAGCTCCGGCGGAAGAATTTGGAGTATAGTCACCGGTAGCTCCTTGTTGTGCATTTCTTAAATAAGCTCTGTGTGCTCCTCTAGACCAAGTAGTCCAATGATGATATCCACCCTTTGCTCCGAGCTGTCCTCTTTTTAACATCAATGCTGCACGAGCATTAGTCATTGGATCTTTTAACTGACTCATATCAGTTATTCCTAATCTACGCATTCGATCAGGACCAATGTTTCCTATCATATTAATTTGCCAAAGACCATAGGAATTATCTCTTCCTTTACCGTTATATATCCTTGGATTTCCTCCCGATTCTGGTTGAGATATAGCTCCTAGTGTTCTAGCTTCTTCTTCAGTTCCGCCTGCCTGTCTAATTAATGCAGCTGCATCTGCAGCAGTGTATCTCTTTAGATTACTAACATCTTGACCATTTTGATTTTGATATTGCTGACCTTGAGCTTGTGTCTGTGAATTAGCTGTTTGTGATCGATTTCCGTTATAGCCTTCTGGAGGACCGCCTACACGATTTAATATCCAATTAGCATCCTTACCTACCGACGCATAATTAGTATTTCCTTTAGCAGCTTGTCCTAATCCGACTGCGATACTATCTCCAACATACAACGCCTTATTTGCTTGACCACCTGTATTTTGATTTATTTGGTTAACAAGCGCTCCATATTCTTTTCCGTCAGGATGTACCTTATCACTGTTACCTTGGAAAGTATAAGTTGGCAAATTGTATTTCTGTGCTATAGCCCTAGCAACTTGTGCCGGGCCTTGGCTAAACTGATGTTCTTGAGAAGTTCCCCCGTGCACCGAATCACGGGGAATAATCATATGTACATCATGTCCTCTTGCTTTTAGATTAGCAACAGTAGCTTCTATCTGCTGATAGTACTTCCTGGGATCCTGATTAAAGTTATTCGTACCAGTACTTAGGATCACTGGTGGAAGATTATCAGCCTCTAATAGAGTCTCTGCAGACTCTACGAGATTTATTAGTTTACGAAAGCTGTTCATTCTTAAACTTCTCGAACTCTGATTTTAGATCTCGAAGCACACGCTCACTTACCTGCTGCATCGGATTGTCACCTTTGGATACCTTAGGATAGGTCTTCTTAGGACTATTTAATCCTCCAGCTAGCATCATGTTCATATAATCAACATCCTTGTATCTCGGATTTGGCTCGTTAGCAAATTCTTCTTCCATACTACCATCTGGTCTGCCAACTCCGCCGCTTGCATCTGGTTCCTTGGCAGTAGTTGCATTAGGTTCTGGTTTGATATCAAAACCGCCGCTAGCTCTTTTTTCAGCATCTGCTGCTATCCTAGGAGCCACTGCTGCTTTAACTTCATCAGATGATGCATTGGTATTAGTAGTAGGAACTGCCGCAGGAGGAGGTGTTGGAGTTTTTTCACTAGCACCATTTGTCGCAGCATTAACAGTTTGTGACGGAGTTGAAGAATTAGGAGTTGTACCATTAACTCCAGGTTTTACTTGTAATTGATCTGGTCTGTAACTATTATCACCTACTTTTATCGCACCCGATTGTGCGGGAGTCGGTGGTCCTGGAATTTCACTTGCAGTAGGATCTGCAGCTTTAGCTTTATCTGCCATGTCTTTATCCCAGGCATTAAATGTATGAGGTATAGCATTTGGATCGGTTGTTTGCCCACCTAATGGATTTAATTTAGCATTATTAGGATTGGTATCAGGTTGCTGTGGTGAATTTTTTGTTGGATTGGTTGGCTGATCATTGAAACCATAACTACCTTGTGGATTGCCATTATTTTGGTTCATTAAGCTGCTCATAGCTCCACCAAATAAACTTGGTATCAGCTGCTGCATAAAACCGTTACCATTTTGCTGTTGATAGTATGGACGATTCCTACCACCGTCTCGGTCAAATCTACCTCTAGGATTTAGATTTGGCATACGCTGTGGTCCACGTTGTGGCCCACGTTGTGGTCCGCCAAATCCCCTATTACCAAATCCTTGTCCACCAAAGTTTGGTCTCATTGCAGGTGCTGACATCCTCGGTGCGGACATCCTTGATCCCCCGCTAGGACCGCGCTCATCTAGTTGCTGTATACCTCTAGCGAGATCTTTGATTCTCTTGAGTTCAGTATATTCTGCTAATAGTTGATCATACTCTGCTTTTTTAATTCTGTATTGTTCAACAGCAATAGTATCTGGTTCTCTAGGTTTAGCTTGTGCAGCTGGAGCGTTTTGAGTTTTAGGGGCAGCATTACCGGTAACTCCGCCAATGCCAAAACTTCCGCTAGCCGACGGTCCTGTTGCTTGTGCTACTGTTGGTTTTGCAGCAGGTGCTTGTGCCGTAAATCCACTAGGTGCCATGTTTGCTGCACCGCCGCCTACTTTAGGAGCTGTTGGTGTTCCTATCGGAGAAGCTGCTGGTGCTTTCGGTGCTGCTGGTGTTGCGGCTGCTGGCTTAGATGCGCCGCCTGCTGGTGCTGCACTCGTTCCTAAGTTTGCTGGGCGCGGCGGTGGTGTTGGTGTTGCTGCTGGCTTAGGTGCTCCACCTGTTGCTGCTGGCTTAGGTGCTCCACCTGTTGCTGCTGGCTTAGGTGCTCCACTTGTTGCTGCTGGCTTAGGTGCTCCACCTGTTGGTTCGCTTCTGTTTATAGCTTTATTATATTCCGGAGTACCTTTAGATGTTGCTGGATTATATGCTGTCTGGCCAGCGCCTAAATTCTTTTGTATATTTGCTGGATCATTTTTCCCCCCAGCAATAGCAGTTTTACCTTGTGCAGCATTCATATACTGACCTAATGTAGCATTTTGATTGCCAGTACTTTGTCTAAATTGATTCAATTGATCGGCACTAACT
>Ga0208618_1000220_pt1 | contig 26847 bp, 24 predicted proteins | sample CryBogCBE18Jul08_FD_184585 | JGI IMG/M metagenome (GOLD analysis project Ga0208618, IMG submission 184585) | Freshwater microbial communities from Crystal Bog, Wisconsin, USA - CBE18Jul08 (SPAdes) | ecosystem: Environmental > Aquatic > Freshwater > Lake | place: Crystal Bog, Wisconsin, USA...
ACTGATCAAACCAGCTGTTAAGATATTGCCACCGGTGATGTTTCCTGTGACACTTTCAATAGACGTTACAATTAAGTTACCGCCATAAATGTTACCTGTAGCACTTACTTGACCAGCTGTTAAGATATTGCCACCTGTTACGTTGGCAGCACTGGTGATTGTGCCAGTGGAACTGATCAAACCAGCTGTTAAGATATTGCCGCCGGTTACGTTGCCTGTGACACTTACTTGACCAGCTGTTGTGATATTGCCACCTGTTACGTTGGCAGTTGAGCTGATCAATCCGGCTGTTAACAAATTACCGCCGGTGATATTGGCAGCACTTGTAATAGTGCCCGTGGCACTGATCAAACCGGCTGTAAGAATATTGCCACCAGTTACGTTACCACTAGCACTTACTTGGCCTGTTACATATTCACCTGTTGTAGCAAACACTGCCACGTTGGCTGTGCCACCAACTGTAATAGCAATATTACCGTTAGTTGACGCATTAATATTTGAGTTACCTGCACTAATTGGGAATCCAGCGCTACTAGCAGAAACGCCTGTCAACAAGCTACCGTTACCAATAAAGTAACTGCTTGCGTTTGCTGTGATGTTGCCTGTAGCACTGATTTGACCAGCTGTTAAGATATTGCCACCTGTTACGTTGGCAGTAGCACTTACTTGACCTGCTGTTGTTAAGTTGCCACCTGTGATGTTGGCAGCAGCACTTACTTGACCTGCTGTTAAGATATTGCCACCTGTTACGTTGCCTGTACCACTAATTGTACCAGCTGTAGCTAAATTGCCACCGGTAACAGTTTGTGATGCAGTAATGGCCACGTTGGTTGACCAAGCATTGGCCACGTTGCCGTAAGTCCAGTAGGTCAACGGAGTTCCAGAAGGACCCACATTCAAACCGGCACCGTTGATACCAGCATAGGTACTTTGATTATTAGCCAGTTCAACATAAAGATCGTTAGTTGTGATTACGTTTGAGTTGGTAAATGTAACGTTACCAGCCACGCTCAAATTGCCAAGGATTGTGGCATTGTTGGCAATTGTTAAATTACCACCAGTAATTGTGCCAGTTGCACTAACAGCGCCCGCAGTTAAAATGTTGCCACCAGCAATGTTAGCTGTGGCTGTGATTGTACCAGTGGAACTGATCAAACCAGCTGTCAACAAGTTGCCACCTGTTACGTTGGCTGTGGCGCTTACTTGACCTGCTGTTGTGATGTTGCCACCTGTGATGTTGGCAGTAGCACTTACTTGACCTGCAGTATTAACGTTGCCACCTGTTACGTTACCGGTTGAGCTGATCAATCCAGCTGTTAAGATGTTGCCACCTGTGATGTTGGCAGTAGCACTTACTTGACCTGCAGTATTAACGTTGCCACCTGTTACGTTACCTGTAGCACTTGCTGTACCACTTGTAGCCAAATTGCCGCCAGTGACGGTAGCTGCAGCTGAAATTAACCCACCTGTCAACAAGTTGCCACCTGTTACGTTGGCTGTACTTGTGATTGTGCCTGTGGAACTGATCAACCCAGCTGTTAGGATATTGCCACCTGTTACGTTGGCAGCACTGGTGATTGTGCCAGTGGAACTGATCAAACCAGCTGTCAACAAGTTGCCACCTGTTACGTTGGCAGTAGCACTTACTTGACCTGCTGTGGTAATGTTGCCACCTGTGATGTTGGCAGTACTTGTGATTGTGCCAGTGGCACTGATCAAACCAGCTGTGAGTACGTTACCGCCAGTTACGTTGGCAGTAGCACTTACTTGACCTGCTGTTGTTAAGTTGCCACCTGTTACGTTGGCAGTAGCACTGACTGTAGTAGCAACTACGTTGCCAACAAAACTTACGCCATAAACAGCACCTGTAGCACTAACCAAGCCAGCTGTTAGGATGTTACCATGTATGCCATTGCCTGTTGAGCTAACAATACCAGCTGTAAGGATGTTGCCGCCGGTTACGTTGCCTGTGACACTTGAAAATCCAGTGTTATATGAACCTACGTTGGCAAATACAAATGTGTTGGCTACCCCAGCCACGCTGACTGAAATGTTGCCGCCGGAAACAGCGTTGATGTTGCTGTTACCTGCACTGATTGGGAAGCCTGCGCTGGAAGCAGCAACGCCTGTGAGCTGACTACCGTTACCAATGAAGAATGCTGTGGAACTTGCTGTGATATTGCCTGTGGCACTGATTTGACCTGCGGTCAAGATGTTACCACCGGAGATATTGCCAGTTACATTGGCACCGCTGATGATGTTGCCAACCAAGCTGGTTGTACCAGACACGTTCAAGTTGGCATTGGCTGTAATCGAGTTGGCCTTGAAGTCAGCATAGCTGTTGATATTGAATGTGGTGTTGCTATAACTAGTACCGCCTGCATCAGTGTTACTCAGTGCGGCTACGAATTGTGAAGCACTTTCTTTCCAGGCCATGACAGCGGAGTTTTGGCTTCCACGAAGGCCAACAAAACCAATGTCAACTGTAGGAGTACCAGAAGTTTGACCGTCGGCCAATACAATCAACGGATCTACAATCAATGTGTTGACAGTATTAACAGCAGTGGTAGTGCCACTAACTGTCAAGTTACCTGAAATTGTCAGGTCCGAACCATATGTCAAGCTGTTTGCTAACAAACCACCTGTAATAGTGTAGCTTTGCACTTTGGTTGCTGCGTTGATACCTAAATATGCGTTGCCGCTCTGTGCGGTGCTGATCTGGTTATTATTAATTCTTGTTAATGATCCGGCCATTTTTATCTCCAAGTTGGCGTTTTTATTACTCAATTTGTCAATGTTAATGACAAATTATAAAAATTCTTTTCTCGTTTTATTTACCAAACTCGTAGGAAAACCACCCTGCTGTACTGTTAACGCAAGGATTTTGGAGTCTGCTTTAGAAGTTGTAGATCTTGGAATCAAGATCTGTTTGAATACTTATTTAGCCGGCTTTGAAAAAATCTGGTTATGTAGTGCTGATATTGGCGCCAAATGCAATTCGTTTCCATGCACCGGCACTGTACACAGCCAAGCATGGATTGCCTGCATCGCCGTTGCTGACATAAATGGTCTGGCCTGTTGCCGGTGCAGTAATAGTGACCGCTTGAGCCACTGTGTATACTGGTAATTGTAGGCTGGTACTGCCGCTGACATCCACTACCAATGCCGAGTTGACTACCAACGCATTGGCACTGTTTATACTCAAAGCAATCTCAGGTGTATCATATACCCGCACAATGGCATTGCCGTAGGCGTCATAAATCAAATCGTGACCCAACGCAGCTGCCAAGAATCGCACGTCAATCACGTCGCTCAGTGCAGGGGCTTGTGTAAAAATCAAATCAGTATTGGAAACTGTGTAGGCTGTTCCGGGCAATTGTCCCACACCGTTTAGGCTGACCAGGAGACTCGATGCACTGGCTGGTTCGCTCAAAGTAAAACTACTAGTTGCACCGTCGCCGGTAAACTGTTGATCTGTTACAGTGTTGTTGATCACTGTAGGTCCAATAACTAACCACTGAGTTCCGTCCCACATTTCCATCTGATCTAGATCGGTGTTTAATCTTGAAGTGCCTGTAGGTGGAGTTATGGGTCGCTGTGCTGTGTTTCCATAAGGAATTCCTACACCCAAATCGCCTGTAAAAGCGGCCACGGTACTGTTGTTGGTTCCAATTGTGTTGCCACTCAATGACAAGTTGCCCACAGTGGCCTGGCCAACAGTGTTGATATTGCCGGCTGTGACGTTGCCAGTGATCGTGGTTGCGCCAGTGGTATAGATACCAGTGTTGGCAATTACCAACACATTACTAACTGCGGCAACGCTGATACCAATGTTGCCACTAGGAGTAGCTGCAATGTTTGATGTGCCGGCTACGACCGGAAATCCAGATGCGGATGCGACCACACCAGTCAATTGACTGCCATTACCTATAAAGAAACTGGCAGAATTGGCTGTAATATTGCCGGTGGCGCTGATTTGTCCAGTGGTGTTAAAATTACCACCGCGAACATTACCCGAAGCAACAACTACCCCATTTACATACTCGCCTGTGTTAGCAAATACTGCCACGTTGGCAGTGCCGCCAACAGCCACTACTGCGTTTCCGCCTGTGGCAGCTATGGTAATATTACTGTTGCCGTTGTGTATGTTGCTAACATCGGCAATAACTCCAGTTAAATAGCTACCGTTACCGATAAAATATGCAGCGGTGATATTGCCAATGGCCACAATATTTCCTGAATTGGAAATGGCTACATTTCCAGTCAAGACATTGCCGGCCACCACACCGGGGCCGCCTGTCTGTAGTTGACGATTCTTTAAGTAGTAGCCCATTATAGAGAAGTGTAAGATGTAATTACTGAAACGCCGGTGTTTGAACAGTTGGCCTGAATAGAATCACCGCTGGACAAAATTAATTTTTCAGCTGCCACATACAGTTGATAAGTGTCGCCCGATGGTAGGGCCAGACTGTACCACATTTGATTAGTGGTGTCCGCTGTGTTTCCAGCCGGAACCACAAAAAGATTAGCTAATACTGTGTTAGGCGACCAATTGCACAAGGTCATAGAGGTGATGGCGGTGTTGCCGGTGCTCACATACACGCTGGCTAACGAAGTGGTTAAACTTACTGTTTGTATTGACATGGGTATTCCTTAAAATATAATTGCATAGACAATGGCCTTGCTCTTGCTTACTAATTCATCGTTTACAGAACTGGACAAGACATATACGCCAGTTCCGCCACCGCCCGGGGTGTTATTATAAATGGCTACAGCATTGCTTGGTGTAGCCGGTGCGGCGCCAATGTTGCCCAAGACTTGAGTGCCTTGCAGAGTCAACACGTTGTTGGCATAGTCAAAGGCCAGGTTGGCTGTTGCTCCAAATTCACCTTGATAGTTAAACTGTACTTGTGTATTAGCACCGCCGGCTTTTAGATTTCCAGCGTAAAGAGACAGGTAAGGTGCAATGGGAGCACCGGTGCTGGTCACGCTGGAGCTGATTTGCCAGGTATTAGCTGTAGTATCGTATCTAAGTCCGGCAAATGCATTGGCATTTCGTTGCGCTAACAGGCCCATGTCGGTAATGACGCCGGTATTATTGGCACCTACTGTGATAAAGTCGCTGACCGTGGTGCTGTTGGCAATCTGTGTGACATTGCCATTGAATATAATGTTGGCTGCATTGACTGTAAAATCGCCTGCACCGTTGGCACAGGTTATAACATAGTCACCGCTGACATTATAGACTTTTTGTGGCAAATTGCTCATGGGAGAATCCTTTTGATTATTTATGCAGGGTAGCTTCGGCTGAGATCATAAAAAATCCCCCGTAATTGGGGGATTTTAATTAAAGCAAATATGCTATTAGCTTGTGTAATTTTGAACTTGAGCCAAGGTAAGATTGCCTGTGCCATTGGTCCATGTTACAGGATCTGCACCTGACTTGAAAGTTGTAGAACTTACTGTGTTGAATGTTAAACCTGTTGTGTTACCTGTGCCAGTTACAATATTGGCACCGCCTTCTGCAGTACTTAATGTAAAGGTGTTTACACCATTGGTGGCTGTAACATAATAAGTGGTTGGATTGCTGTATCCACTAATTGTACCAGTGGCCACATTGGACAATGTGCCGCCAACTGTGATCAATTCGCCCAGACCAATGTTGGTATTGGAGCAACTGAATGTGCCAGCATTTCCGGTAATTGCCACGTTGGACAAAGCAAGCGGAGTATCGGTGCCTGCTACAAAGAAGTTAACTGCATAACGAGTGTTGGAACTGTCCCAAATGTACTTGTTGGTCAGGCGACTGGCATAAACACTACCACCGTTGGCATTGAATACCATGTTCATTTGACCACTGTTGATAGTGGCATTGGCTACCAATACGCATTGACCGCAATCGCTAGCGGTACCCGAGCCAGCGCCCACGCCAGTGGCGGTAAACACTTGACCCACTTGTGGGTTAACGCCGGCACCAATTGCTGTCCAGTTTGTGTTGCCTAAACTGAGAATCTGGTAACTAAAGCCCGGTGTAAACGAGCCAGCATTAACTGAGTCTTCACCAGATACCAAGTACTTGATTTGACCTTTTTGTGTAATGATGTAAGCAGCACCTTGTTGACCGTTGACGTTGGCAGTGATTTTAACTACCGGATATGCACTGGTAGCAATGTTGGTATTGGCACCACCAACTACACCTAAAAACTCGCTGGATGTCATTCCAACTGGAATTACCGGTACTTCTACATTGCCAAAGTCATTGAAACCAATATCCTTGGTAGTTGATTTTTTAATTTTAAGTGGACGACCCATTTTGTTTTCTCCTTAAAGAAGTCCCATGCGGGTTCTAACCGCTACGCTGTTGGGTTTAGCCGTCAGCATAAAACGCATGATTGCGTTGAACTATTATTTATGCCAACAAATATTTTGAGCAGGCAACGATCCCAGTAAATATATGCATGGAAACAGAAATTTTGATAGCACACGGCAACCAATGCCGTGAAGACAACAACCCCGAGGGCGCACTAGCATTTTATGCACAGGCGTTTACACAGGATCGAGGTCATGCTGGTGCATTTTGCAACTACGGCAACGTGTTAAGAGAAGCCGGAGATCCTGCTGGTGCTATACCGTTCTTGCAACGAGCCATACAGTTGGATCCTGTAAATACTACAGCTCAATTTAATCTAGCAGTGGCCTACTTGTTGGCAGGTGACTATGCCAGAGGATGGCCCCAGTATGAAAGCCGCTGGCAGTACGAACACCTGGCAGGTCTACTGCCCGATCTACTGCAACCCAGATGGACTGGTCAGGATCTACAGGGCAAGACTATCCTGGTCTTGGGCGAACAAGGGCACGGAGACAACATACAGTTCATACGCTTTGTGGGCGATCTGACCAGTAGAGGTGGTCGTGTTGTTGTAAAAATAAACGAAAGTTTGATTCCTTTGTTCCGTTCAATTCCGCAGATAGACAAATTTTACGGACCCAACGACGCAGTTGAGGCATTTGACTACTGGACTCCAATCATGAGTATTCCGGGGATTATCGGCAACACTTTGGAAAATCTAAGTCATACACAATTTTATCTGCGAGCCAATGATGTTTTGATACGAGATTGGGCCAATCGATTAGGACCAAAACGACGTTTACGGGTTGGCTTTTGTTGGTCGGGTCGTAGAGATACCTGGATCAATCGACACAAGGGCATGCCGTTTGAAACCATGCTGGCCCTGATCAAGCGCAATCCTGACTATGAATGGATCAACCTACAGTGCGATTGCACTGCTGAAGAAGAAGCAACCTTGGTCTCGACCGGTGTTGCCGCATACCCGGGTGCTATTCGTAGTTTTGCCGATTCGGCGGCTTTGATACATCACTTGGATGTGGTCTTGAGTGTAGACACCGCTGTGGCACACCTGGCAGGTGCTTTGGGGCGCCCGGTATGGGTCATGCTGAGTCAATTTGCACTAGACTGGCGTTGGTTGTTGAATCGTGATTCAAGTCCGTGGTATAGTACTGCCAGATTATTCCGTCAACCGGCCCAGGGCGACTGGGACACAGTTACTGAACGCATACATAAATTTTTAGGATTCTTTAAGATCTAATAAAAAAGCCCAGTTGACGGGCTTTTTTATTTTGTTTATGTGTTGCAAGGAATCACCGACCCACCAGCCGAACAAGTTATACTCCGAACGGTCAGGAGTTGGTATAGTTACTTATTGGTGTGTTGTACTGGCGGCGGAATTTCGGCAGTGAAGACCGTGCCAGCGAGCGTAGCCGTTGACAGCTACCAGTTGATCGCAGTGCGGGCACAACTTTTTCTCACGTTTCTTGCCTGTAGTTGCTTCTATTTTTTTTCTAATAGTTTCTTCACTTTGCTTACGACCTGTGGCCTTGGCTGACATTTTGGCAAGCGTTTCTGCTGAATGAGTTTTACCCCACATATTATTATTTTCACCTTGTTTAGCCGCAGATAGTTTGGCTCGGTGTTCTTCTGTTATAGGCGGTTTTTTCTTGCCAGTTGTTGCTTTTTTAAGTTTTTCAATTTGTTCTGGTGTTAGTTTTTTACCTAGGTTTTTTTGACGGATTTTATCTTTGGTTTCTTGTGTATGGTGCTTACCAAACATTCCGTTTCCTGTACCGGTAAATTGTTTGCTTTGTAATTCTGCGTATTCTTGTTTAATGCTTTCATAAACTCGTGCAGTAATCTTTGTATTGTATCTCTGTTGTCCTTGCTTTTCTGCTCGCATCATTCTTAAAGCATTAAGCATCTGATGATGTTCTTTTCCTGTGGTCATTTTAACCAATAGCCAGTGGCATACAAAGTGCTCTCTGGCAGTGAGGTTCACTAGGTTATCTGCTTCATCTCCGCCGCCTAAACTACGTGGCACTATGTGATGACTTTCTGTATAGGAATCCAGATGACGATTTTTGGCTCGTTCTGTGATATTTGCGTACCATTGTTTGTATTTGTTCATATGTTTATTTATGTTTGTTACTTCAATAATAGCATATTTAGGTGCAATAGTCAACAAAAAAGCCCCTTGCGGAGCTTTTTTGATTTTTTACTACAAGTACAAAAAATCTTGTACAAAAATATCGTTCTGGATTAAGAGAATGATAAGTTTTGGACGGCTATCTCTCCCACATAGTCAGCAGCATTGCCGAAGCTTGATGCAGTATTGGTGAGCTCCACGAATCCGTAGCGAGTCATGAATGATACGACTGGTTCGAATGTTGATGGATCCAAAACAACGCCACTGCTCATCAAAGGAATGTATGGGCAATAGAACGCAGGAGCATCAGCTTCAGATGTACCTTTGTAACCAACCAATACAGACGCTGTATCTTGAGCGTAGCTGTTTACAAACACACGCATAGCGCCGTTCAATGTACCAACAAACTTGGTGTTTGTAGGTGCTTCGAATGTGCCTTCTGTTGTGCGAGCAAAAGCTGAAGTTGTTGCAGATTGCAATACTGTCAAGGATGCTGGAGAAACAACAGCCCAGTTACCAGCGCCACGACGTGTACGCTGAGCGATCAAGTTAGCAACGCGGTTGATCAACACTGCCAAAGCGGCATGCTCATCACCAACGAATGTTGCTGTACCAGACACAGTAGCTTGGTTGTATGTGTACTCAGTTGCAGCCAATGTAGACAAGCTCAAGAGGATCTCTTGATCAATCTCAGCTGTGATCTCTTGTGCAAGAGCAGCCATAATTTCAGCTTCTACATCGATACCGTGCATGGCTTGTGCGTCTTGTGCAGACTCAAATGTCCAACGAGCTTGTAACTTGCGTGTCTTGGCTTCAACAGCTTGTTTCAAGATCTGTACGGAAATTTGCTTACCGCCCGTGCCTTCCATTGTTGCTGTATTGTTACCAGTATAGCCAGTAGCTGTACCTGTAAGTTGAGGAACTGTGGAATATGCAGTTGCAATTGTGAATGGGCTCAAAGCTTCTTGACCAGCTGATACGCTAGTAGCAGCAGCACTGTTGTCTTGCAAGCTCTGTGCATAGCGTACACGCAGAGTATGGATTTGACCAACAGGGCCAGTCATAGGCTGAACACCAACCAACTCGTTAGCAATAACAGTTGGCATTACACGTCGAATTACTGGCAGAATCACACGGTTTAATGTAGCGATGTTACCAGATGCTGTTGAACCAGAACTTGCGTTCTCTTTCAAGTACTTCTTTGTGTTTTCAAGGATAACGGACATGGATGTACGCTTAGATCCGGATAATCCTTCTAAGAGTGCGTCTTTAGTCTCGCTCCAACGACCTTCTAATAATTCTTGTGACATTTAAGTCTCCTTTTATTATATCTTAAATTACAGCCCTGCCAAACGCTTTAGATCGATCACGTTGCTTTCTTGTTCAACTTGATCTGCATCTGGACTGCGGGCAGATTTATCGCCAGTTGCCTCAGATAACGACTCTGTAATCACCTTCTGGGTTTTTACGGAACGGTCAGCTAAAACTGCTGGTAGATACTTTTCAAAAGCATTGGACAGTCGAGTTGTCTGTACGCTTTCGAGCAAATTACGCATCACTTCTGCTTTTTCCTTGTTCAAAGGAGCCAGCAATTCCTCTAATGCAGATTCGCGCTGATTAGATTCTTTAAGGATACGCATTTCGCGTTCTTTGTTTTCGACCAGGACTCGTGCTTTCTGGGCGAATTTGATGGCTTCAGACAGTTTGGCATCTTTGGCAGCGATTGTGTCATGCAGTTTACGAACTTCTTGCTTCTCATTGAGGTGAGTTGCGCCAAATTCTGTTGCATACGCTTCAAAAATACGACGACCAAAATTGTTCTCGCGAGCAACTTTGATGTCTTCTTGTAACTGACTGAGTTCAGCCTTGAGATGACGGCTAACAGCACTGGACATCTTTTGTGCGGATTCTTTGATAAATCTGCTCTTGAGACTTTCCAATGTTTTGCGAGCTTCGCGCACCAAACGAACTTTTGTGTTGACCACATCTTGTTTGTCTGTTGCAAATTCTTGAATCTCACGTGCAAGTGCATGTACCACAAAGTTTTCCAACTTTTCGATACCTTCGTTATGCATCTTGCGGTCTTTGCGCAATTCGCCAATTTCTTCAGCAAGTTTAGTAACCATAAAGTTGTTGAACTTTGTAGCACTTTCTTTCATCTTGCCTTGGAAACGGACGCGATCTTCAGCAAGTGCTTGCTTTTCAGCTTGCACTTGTTCAAGTTCTGTCGCGAGACCTTCTGTTACCATACGATCTAAGGCTTCCACCATCACTGTTTTGTCATGCTCATAGCGTTGTGCAAACTCTTCGCGTAGTTCTGCACGTACTTGTTCACGAGCTTCGTTCAACTTAGCTTCCCATGCTTCTGAGATCTGCTGTTGAGCTTCTTCGTTAATAAGTTCGCTATCTAGTAACGGTTTAATAGCATCTAGCATATTATTTTCCTTCAATCTTGAGACCGTGTATCAGGCGAATCACTTCGTCTTTTACAAATCTCTGTGCTTTGCCGCTTTTAGCTGGATCCTTAAACATATCTAACAATCGTTGACCGCCTTTGTGATTTAAAAGACCTTCATAAATTGCTGTGGGATATGCATTGGGAGCACTGGGCTGAGCGACTACATCTACAGTGACAATTTCAAAGTCACTGACATGTCCGTTATGGTCGTTGACATTGCCGCTGCCACGACTACTAACACCTAATTTAACACCTGACGTGAGCATGGTCTTGACCAATTCGCCCATGGGTGTTGGTAATATCTTTAATGTTCCATAGCCAGCAGGGCCATCCATCCACATTTTTTCAATCATGTGACTTACACGATCCAAGTTGATTTTTAAGTCGTCTGGGTGATCTACTTCGCCTAGCACCGAATGACCGGTTTTGATCTGTTCGTTGATAGTGTCTACCGCCTTGGCAATTTCGTCTACAGGATATACACGCTCGTTAGCATTGCGAACACCGCCCTCGATACAAATGCCTTTTAACTTCATTGTCTTACCTTCGTGAGAATCCTCAGACAGGATTTCAAGTCCTGCCTGAGTGAAGCTCAAGTGTTCTTTAAGGTAACGAGCCATTTAGTCTATCAGCCTTTCGGAAAAGGTGTACGTGTGTTTGGATTGTGCTGATCAAACTTTGGCTTTGGTGCTGGTTCCATTTTGGCGCCATAACCGTCTTTACCTGGTACGTTCTTAAACTTGCCTGCTTGTGGCAAATCTGCAGTTTTTGGTGCTGGACGACCTTGTGCTACATCGCCCACCATTTTAACTGGACTGGCTGCCATGCCTGCCTTGCCTGAATCAACAGCGTATGTGGCCTTTTTGTTTACAAAGCTAGGTTCGCTGAGTTCTGGTTTTGGAGCTGCATCCAACTTGACGTTTTCCATCATGGACATTTCATCCATTTCATCTTCGTCAGCAAATGCTTGGGTGTCGTCCATTTCCAATGCGTCGCCGCCCAATTCGTCACCTTCTTCGCCGCCTAAATCACTGTGCTCGCCACCTTCGCTGCCGCCCATTAGGCTTTCAAATTCGGCCATGAGTTCGTCTAACTTGTCTTCCAAGTCAACCACTCGATCTTCAATATCGTGCTCGGTTTCGTTGCCGTCGTGCTCGATGTCTTTGGTGAGATCTTCACCGTCTTCTTCAGCTTCGTCGTCAAATTCTTCATTGTTTTCCATCATGCCAGATTCGTCGGCTTCGACATCGTCAATCAAGTCGTCGCTAGCGTCGCCACCGATGGATTCCATGTTTTCGTCGAGTTCTTCTTCTTCAGATTCATCCAACTCTTCTTCTTTGGACTCGTCTAATTCCTCTTCCTCGTCGTCACACTCGCAAGGAGCCTTGTGGCACGATTCGCACTCTTCGGCTTCTTCGTTCATGAGATTCTCGTAGATTTCACGAGATTTTTCTACCACGATATCGTGGAAAAGCTCTTTGGCTTTGTCTGCTTCGTCGTTGATCACATACTCGATCAACTGTTCAAATTTATTAGTCATCATATCTCCTATAGGTAATGGCTCGTTACATATTTACTACAAACGAGTAATATTGGTACTTTTGAGGTGGAAAAAGAAGGATAATATGACTGATTTTGTTACAAATCAGTTACAACAGTGTTACATAGCCGGGGCGGCCGGGGCGGGTGCGTATTGTTGTTTTACTAGTTTTAGTTTTTCTTTGTATTCTACACTGCGTACATCGTTCATCTGGCGCAGTTTGTTGATTTGTCGCAGAGTTAGACGGGTTTTTCTGGTGTCGCCTAGTGTAGGCTGACTATTATCCTGACTGGTGTCCTGATAAGCTGTAGGACTTTTTTCATAAATTTCGTTTAAGATCATGATTGTATATTTAGCTTTGCACGCCAGGAACACCCGGAGCACCGGCGCTAGGAGCACCTTGTGCAGTTGGGGCACCTTGTGCAGCCACGCTGGGAATTGAGGGGGTGCCGGCTTGGTCGCCTATGATGTTGGCTTGGCCTAGTTCTTCGCCGGTTTGAATGTCGCTTTCTATGCCCGACGGTGTAATGCCAACTGCACGAAGATCTTGACCTTGTGTGGTTTCTAACTCGGGTTCTTCGCGCTCTTCACGCCAATATTCTTCGTTTTCCATAATTTCTTCGTCGGTCAGTCCTAGATAGCGTTTCATCATAAAACGTTTGCTCATGTAAGGCAAGGGTTCCAGGGTGCTAAATGCTGTGATGCGGGTGGTATCCATTTCAGCCTGACGATAGCTGGCAAAATTTTGTGGTTCGCACAGTGCAATAGTAAACAAGCCGGCATCAATGTTGAAGCCCCTCCAACGCAGGAACATCTTGAATTCATCGTCTAATTTCTGCATAATTAAGCGTTGCAGGCGCATACAGTACTGGTTAAACCGGTACTCTTGGATCAGTGCTGTGCCTACTCGCCCGTCGTTCATGGCTAAGTTTGAGTCGTCCGGACCGGTGGGTAGGTAGCTACTTGGCACACGCAGGCCGCGAGCCATCTTGTTGTTAAAGTATTTTAAATCGTCAATTTCTCCTAAGTTTTCGCCTCCGGGTAGGACTTCTACACTGCTACCGCGACCGTCTGAAGTTTGTGGGAAAAAATAGTCTTCATTAACGCTTAATGGATTGTAACTGGCGTCCATCATGTTGGCGCCGCCACCTGTTGTAGTAGGGATTCTGCGTTGATGCATTTCGTTTTTGACTCGTTCCACAAAGGCCATAGCCATGTGACTGGGCATGTTACCCACATCAATTTTAAACAATCTACGCTCGGGAGCACGCTGTACACGATAGATTAGTACCGAATCTTCTAGCAATTCTTTTTGCTTGTAGACCTTGAAAATATTTTCTAAAACACTCTGCCCAAATGGCCAAAAGTAATCCAGTCCTTCGTTTAGGGTCAGATGCACAATATGACGAGCGTCAATGCACGACTCGTTCATGGCCTGAGTAAATCTGCTATTGCCTGTGCCGCCACCGGCACCACCGTAGCCACCACCGTTGGGTGCTGTATAGTTGTTTTGTCCTATACTTCCTGTGGCGCGACTCACATAGTAGTCCTGTGTGGTTTTTGACGCTACACTCATGTTTTGGAAGTTGGGGTTGATATCGCGAATGATGTACTGTTCTGGGCGCTTGCCTTCGGACTCGTTCACAATTACCCGAGCCACTTTGACCATGTCGACCCACATCATTTCAAATGTTTCGGGATCTCTCAAAAACACCTGATCACCGTACTTGATCACGTTACGAAATAACTTGAATACTCGCTGATCCAGCTTGTTTAACTTGGTCCATTGTTGCAGTTGTTTTTTGATAATGTCTATTTCGTGGTCGGTGGGTTTATCGGTAAAGTTGATGTCAAACGGAGTCTTGTTGTCTGCATTGATCTGTGTAGAAAACTCGGCAATGATGTCCAGGCAAGCATTAACTTCACTGTCGGCATCCATGTTTTCGTACTGATTGTAACGTTCAATACGGTTGGGGTGTCCGGAATATACTTCGGGTAGTCGACTGGCATAGTTGCGGAATGCAAAGTCGTTGGGTGTGCCGCCGGTAAAATCACCGCCTCTTTGGCGATCATAATTGGGTAGGCCAAATTGATTTTGTCCCGAAATTGGACTCAGTTGGCCGCCGGTGTTTGCTACTTTAAAATACTTGCGCCAACCTCTTTTGCGGTTGTTGTCGTTGTCTGCCATGGTAGTATATTTATAGCGTTATGACTGTAGCTGTACAGATTTTTTAGTACTATTGGCAATCTGCTGATTACTGTTGTTGAGTTGAGCCAACTGATCGACCACTTGATTCAATGCATCTAAATGTGCAGTATCGCCTGCTGTTGCAAGATTGTTGGCCGTTTGTGTCTCTTGTTTTTCTGGTAAAGTCTTTGACGGATCTACGTTGGCATCTGAGAAGCATAACCATCGAGTGGTCCTGCTGTCGACGAGGCCATTAGAGCAGCTCTTTCTCGTTCAATTCGATTGGCCACGCCGCGTTGCACATCTGCACTACTGCTTCTAAAATTAGTGGACACATTTTGTGCTTTGTAATCCTGGATGGCATTGATAATATCTTTTTCGCCCATTTTATCAACATCTTTTCCACTAAGGGCCTTTTCAATCAGTTTGCTACCACCGCCGTACTGCACACCGGTACTAAACAGGGCTTCTTGCACTCCGCGACCTTTTCCTGTGAGCTTTTTGCCCAGATCGCCCAGTGTTTGTACTTGTGCATCATAATACTGTTTTTTAGCAAATGCCTGCTGTGCTTCGGCAAATCCTTTATCACCGCCGAGCTCTTTCCATTTTTTGTTGAAATCTTCGGTTCCTGCGGTCAGGCCTTCAAATTCTTTGCCGTACTTTTCATTTTCTTTAAGGAACTTTTGCACCTGCCCCATGTTGGACGACATTTGGTAGGTACCGTAACTGGCGCCGCCATAATCACCCTTGCCCGAACCGACAGTCCCAGCACCTGCTCCTTCAAATTTTGCAGATACTGCCCCTAGGCCGGCGGCGCCGGGGGCAGTTACCGCTCCTTTTCCGTAGATTACATCATTGATTGTCTCGTTGATTCGTTGAGTCAGAGTTTTGCCAGTGGCTGCACCAGTTTTTTCGCCTGGCAATTTACTGGTTGCCTTTTCAGTTACGCCAGCTAGTGCGGCCATTGCTGTGGTTGCTGGAGCTACCCCAAGTTGCACAAAACTCTGCAGAGCATCTCTGGAGTTCATGTTGGCAAGATCTATTTTAGACAGATTTTTTGTAGCCTGGTCGGTTACAGTGGCATTTTTATCAGCAGCTTTTTCTCGTTCTTCCCAGTTGCCAAACTGTGTTATTTCTTCTCGAGCACTACGCAAAGTGCCGCCGTATTCTCTCATACCTTCCGAATTTAAGCGGTAACTCTTACCCATAGTATCAACATAACCGGTAATGTCCTGCTTGGCATCATTCATTGTTTGACCAATGCCGACACTTTCGTCCATGACATTTTTCATCAACGACGGCATACGCATCATTAATTTTTGTTGGGCGCTGATATCACCGCCAATGCTTTTTTGGAATTCTTTTTGCATTTCTGGACTTAGCGATGCCATGGTTGTTGTAATCTTTTTAATTTGTGCTGTGGCATTTGCATCACCAGATTTGGCTCTAGCTTCGAGATCGGCCATTACGTCATTATAGGCGTCCTCTGACATGGCCTCGTCTTGTTGTTTTTGCAACTGATCTGCACTGGTCCCGGTAAGTCGTTGTAGTCTATCCAGGTCCATGACATACTGTTTAGTAGACGCGCCCAGGGTGTCGCCAACATCTTTTTGCGACCGACCTATAGCCACTTGTTGCCGTATAAAGGCAGCTCCAGCAGCGTTAATTTGATCAGGTGTTTTACCAAGATCTTTTAGAGCCGGGTCTCTTACAATACTCTGCATAGCACTGGCATAGGCATTAGTGCCATCGGCTGCTGTTAAACTAAACTTGGCCAATGTTTCACTGTTTGCCGACACTAGCTGTACCATCTTGTCCAGCTCTTCGATACCGTAACCAAACTTCTGCATGTTGTTAAACACGCCAGTAATACCGTCAGAGGCTGTGGCACCCGATTTACTGAGTTCTTGATAGGACTTGTAAAGTGCATCACCTTGTTTGTTGGCGGCTTGAATGCCTTTGGCAAATGCACCGATGGCCAGGGCCGCCACTTTGGCCACTAGTCCTAAGCCCGGAATTGCCAACACCAATAATGATAATGCATCAGCAGCACCTTGCACTGCACCGTTAAATGCGCTGGCACCTTTTTTACCATCGTACATGGCCTTGGTTACATCGGCCACGCTAGTGCCCAAGCTAGCAAGTCCCTTGGTAGCCAATTTGGTGTTAAATGAGGCTTCTTTATTGGCAGCACCGACCGAACCGGTACTTTGTGCTACTCCGCCTAGAGTTTCGATTAATCCTCTGAGATTCTCGTTGAGTTCATCAATTTGTTTTGGGTCAATATTGTCAGCCATAAGTATATTTAGCGAGGGAAAAATGCACGAAAATAACCCATTAAGACAGTACTTTAGACAGCCAGCCATCTACATCAACTTACCTAGCGCGGGCAAGTTTTATCCGCCCGGTACTTTAAACATGCCGGCAACCAACAAGTTGCCAGTATATCCCATGACTGCCATAGACGAGATCACCTATCGTACTCCAGATGCCCTGTTTAACGGACAGGCCACCGTGAGTGTGATACAAAGTTGTGTACCTGACATCAAAGATGGCTGGGCAATCCCGGCCATGGATGTTGATACTATCCTGGTAGCCATACGCATTGCTAGTCACGGGCACGACATGGGATTCAGCACACAATGTCCAAAATGTCAAAATGTATCAGATCAGTCCATCGATCTTAGAACTGTGTTAGATCACATGAAACCGGTCGATTATACCGTTCCAATTACATCAGGCGATATGGAGATTTTTTTCCGCCCCATGACCTATCGCAACATGAGCGACAACAATACCATGCAGTACCAAAATCAAAAGTTATTGCAGAATCTACCCGACGCCGATGTACCCGATGCTGACAAAATGTCTGCACTTAGCCGTGCTCTAAAAGAAGTAACCGAAATGACTGTCAAGGCCTTGAGCCAAAGTATTGCTGCAGTCAAAACACCCACTGCCCTGGTAACTGAAACTGAATTCATCGAGGATCTGTTGAAAAACTGCGACAGAAATTTATTTAATCAGATACGAGATTACATTGTCGACAACAAGACCAAATCTGAGATGCAACCACTCAGTTTAACCTGCCCTAGTTGCAATAACGAATACCAGCAGACTGTGACCTTGGACATGTCCAGTTTTTTCGAGCCCGCCTCCTGATCTCGACCCATGATCAAATTGTCAAGATGGTTGACGACATGGATAAAGAAATTAGCGACATCAGAAAAGAGGCGTTAAAAATGGCTTGGTACATGCGTGGTGGTCTCAGCTACGAACATGCCTTGCAACTCAGTGTACAGGAACGAGCCCTGATCAGTGGGTTGATCAATGAAAACCTAGAAACAACTAAAAAGTCAGGTTTACCGTTTTTCTAAAATGAATCTAAAAGACCATATTCCTGTATTGCCAAACTGGCCCAAACCCGGCGTTGACTTCTTAGACATCGGCGGGATTATCAATAACCCGCAGGTGTTTGGGTATTGTGTTGGGCAACTAGTTAAATGTGTTGCCGACCATGACATTACCAGTATTGTTGCTGTTGATAGTCGTGGGTTTTTATTTGCCGGCGCAGTTGGTGTGCAATCGTATACTCCGGTGGTCCTTGCTAGAAAGAAAGGCAAACTACCCGGTTTATGCTACAGCTATAACTACAATACTGAATACAGCCAGGATATTATAGAACTGCAAGCCACCGCCAATTTAGGCCCCCGTCCGCTAATCATTGACGATTTATTAGCCACCGGTGGTACTATTTTAGCTGTGAATCAGTTGATACGACAGAGTTTTTTAGTCGATGCAGTGTCGGCTGCTGTAGTAATCAATTTAAAATTCCTGCCAGGTGAGCAACGATTGTCTGACCATGCAATACTGTTAAAATCAATTGTCGACTATGAATGATATTATTTTTATAGCCTTGCCCGAAGAAGCACCGCAACTTAAGAATTGTAAAAATGTTGTTTTTACAGGAATTGGCAAGGTTAACGCAGCATCTGTTGCAGCCGAGGCAATTGAACGATATCAACCTGCACGAGTTTTTAACTTTGGTACTGCTGGAGGAATTACTGTTGCTCACGGTCTACATCAAGTAGGGAAATTTGTTCAACGTGATATGCAGTGTTTTAAATTAGGTGCGCGGCCTGGGGAAACACCCTTTGAATCAACTGGTGTAGTACTTGCTCTGGCCGAAGGATTAACTTGCAGTACCGGCGATAATTTTGTCACTGATCCTAATTTAGAAATACCGGCAGATTTGGTAGACATGGAAGCCTATGCTATTGCAAAGATTTGTTTACGAAAGGGCATCAAATTCTACTGCTACAAGTATGTGAGTGATAGTGCCAACGAAACAGCCTATCAAGATTGGGGATCAATGATTTCAAGTGGACAATCACATTATATCAATAAACTGAAAGAATTTGGAACGCTGTTTGATCTCTAACGAGATCAGTTCTTTTCGTTACACTCAAGAACTTTTTGTCTTTCGCATTATCCAGATTAATTGGTCACAATTCACCGTATGCACGGTGAATTGACTGGTACACATTATCCGAGTAGCATAGTCATTTGTTATAAAGAGATTCGTTTGCACGACGGAGGCGGTTGACCGGTACCCCCTACTCTAGCTTCACATATCAACGGAACCCTAGTAACCCGATAACAAATCCAAGTCCTACAAGCATGAGTTGTATCTTTTTCTACAGAGCTCAAATCCTTTGTTGCCTTAAGTTAGCAATTGCCTTTGACGCCCAAAGTTTTCTAGACCGGGTATTGCACCGTTCTTCGATGGGGCTGGACCAAACATCCAGCACAGAGTCGGTTGAGTTGCCTGTCTAAATTTTGTGTTTGATGTGACTACCGTGTATACGGCAAACAATTTGCCCATTATAGTAGTCGTCTGACTCTAGTACTCTATGATTAAATTGTTCTCTAGCTTCGATGTAACTGCATTCCGCTTTTGATCGGCAATAAAATAATATTTCTCTTGTGAAGTTGTCTGAGCCTAGCTCTTGGATGTCTTGGTTGAGTTGATTGTTGCTGCCATAGTATAGTTGCCAGTCTGAATCTATTTTGCTTTTGATTCGTTTACGTTTTTTGTTGCCGTTCTTTAATTTCACCACTCGGTATGTTGTCTTACTAAATTTTGCTAATTTTTTTCCAATGTATTTCCGGCCGGTTAAGTTATTTGTGATCAAATAAACAAAGCCGACGCAGTCCTCGGGTAGTTCTTGAATTTGAGTGTTTTCGTACAGCCATACCATGGACTAGTAGTTATCATAAAAGTCTTGTTTCAAAATATTTTGATATTTCTGGGTTGTTAAACCATCCCCAGGATTGTATTACATTGTATAATTTTGTTGTTTTTTCGGGATCGGCTGCTTGCTGTAGCCAATACATAGCAACTTGTATTTCAGAATCAATATGTTGTTTAAACCAAGTTGGATCTCTAGGATTACTGTCGGCTGGAGCAGGTCCACTGAACATCCACTGTTGATACTTGGCCAACAAGCGGTTCTTGACATCTTGTGGAAGTTGGCGTATCTGCAGGTGTTCGGGACGTGCCAATATATTGGTCATTACGTCAACACGACGATCCACACACCACAGGTATAGATCATATAAGGTATGCACGCTCAACGCACTAGGCACAGGTCGCACAGTAACATACACATGGCTTTCTTTGCGATATTTTAAATAAAGATCAATGTTGTCTAAAACTTTGTCGGTTTTGGTGCCCTTACGTATATGGTCGTTTAACACGCCCATACACTCGATACTAATGCCAATGTCAACATGCCTGAAAGCATTTAATTTTTCAATCAAATTAATATCCACAACACTGCCATTGGTAGTAAACCCCAAGTAAATGTCTGTGCGGCCTGCAACCAATAATTTATCAATCAGCTCTTCAAATCGAGGATTCATGTAAGGCTCGCCGCCGATCAAGTGTACAAATTGTAAATTTTCTGTTTCACAAATATAATCAGTGATATGATTCCACGCTGATTCATCCTCGGTCCAATTTAATTTAGCAGGACCAGAATAAGTTCCGTTTTTTAATCCTTCTACTGCTAGCTGAGTGCTAGCCCACGGGCCACACATTTTACAAGCATAATTACACTCGTTGCCTAGGCTTAGGTGATAACTGACCGGCCTTAGTATATCCGTTAGGCCTTGGTTAGCTCTTGAAAATTCAAAGTGTGCAAGATCTGGACTAGCCCGATATGTAAGTTCAAACGCATTGTCATCTATTTTGCTTTTTAGATTTTCCTTGACACGCTTGCTAGACGAACCAGAAATTTCTTCGTTATAACACATTTGACATCTAGGCTCGTGAACTCCGTTGAGCTTGCTCAATCTAACACGGTTTTGATATTCTCCGTTGATCCAATCCTCTAATCGCATGTTATGAACGTTGTGCTTTTCTATAAAGCCTGCGGCAAATGGCATTCGCCCTGGGTTGGGTTGTGCTCCGCAGGTATGATAGGTCCCATCGGCATTGATATGCACTTCAAACCACGGAACCATACAAAATATTTTACTATTGATCATTTTTACACTTTAATTTACAAATCTCTAACGGATTGTGATCAAAACTATCCACTAATTTTTGCCATAATTCAGTATCGTTAATAATTTCAAAAAACGATCGATTATGTATTGACAGTCGATCGCGATATTCTTTTATAAAATTGTTATTTTGATAACCATTATTAAACCACGGGCACGGTTGCACTATGCCATCGATACCAATAAATAAATCTTTTTCATAATTTAAGCATTTGGCCCAGCTGTGTGGTTGAGCAGGAACTATTGAAGCAATTGGCATGTACTTATTGGGATTCAATATTTCTACTGTAGTTTCATAAATTAAAGTGTCGGCCACCAACTCGTTGCCAGGTTTTAATAAATCAATTCCGTCAGTCAAATATCTTCCATTAAATTTTGAACTCTTGACCTTTTTAAATCGGTTGCAACCTAATGATTTGGCCATGCTTCGCATGATATCAATGCTATCCTGATTAAACGCAAAATAGATAGCCGACCATTGTATAGTACAATCGCTTGATGCTCTTAGCGTTTTAATACCAAGAACAATACTGTCAAAATTGCTGTTAACTCGATACTGATTGTTAGATTTGTCATCCCACCCATCAATACTAAAGGTAACTTGATCGTTGTAATTTAACATGTTGCCCAACCTTTGCCACCAATCGGCTTTTTTATAACTACCGTTGGTGACAATTCTTATGCGAGTTAGGCTATTTTGTTTGATATAGTCTACGATTTCTAAAAACTCTGTGGCGTAGATAGGATCTCCAATATCGCCACAAAATATAAAATGTTCAATTTGTTTCAACACTTCTATAGGAAACCCTGATTGAAAATCAGCTAATGTTAATTCCTGATTTAAATGATCTAAATTCAATTCAGTTCGCGGACATCGCGGACATTTTAATACACACTTGCTACTAAGTTCAACATGGACTGTGCGATAGTTAAGCAATTTCTACATCCGTATTGTAAGAAGTAAAGCCGTTTTCTTTGATAACCTTGAGTATGTTTTCTACACGTCCGGTCAGTTCGTCTCTATGACTGACCAACCAAATGCTCTTGTGACGCTCGCGACTCATGTGTTTTAACAGGGCCAGGGCCGACTCCACGCCTGCGGTATCAAGACCATTGTCGATCATCTCGTCAATGAATAGCAAGTTGATGGGCTGATACAAACTCTCAAACACATCACGGAAGGCCCAGCTCATGCTAAGAATCAACCTGTTTCGTTCACCACGACTCAAATTATCAAAGTCCAGTTCACGGCCCAGCTCTTCAATTGATACAGTAAGATCGTTTTGGAATACCACAGTGTGTGGCAAGCCCACTCGATCCAGGTAATGTGTCAGTCTAGTATTGAGATAGCTGAGATTCTGTTCAATGATCTTCTTACGAATAAAGCTATCCTTGCTGGTCAGCAACTTGAGCAAGAAATCTTGGTGTTCTTGTAGTCGGGTAAGTTCGTTAAGTGTGTCATAGGTGACCTCTTGTAAGGCCTGAGCATTCATTTCGTCGATTTGTTCGGTATAAGGATCAGTCTCTGATGCCTTGCTGGCAATTTGCTGTTCCAGATTGGTCACTGTAGCTTGATGTTGTATAGCATCCGACTCCTTGTCGTAAAACATCTTGGGTGGTCGACCTAACGAGCCCAGGGCTTCGTGGGCAGTCTCCAGTTCTGATAAGAAGGTGCCATGCTCTGCGCAGCTCGCTCGCGCCGCTTCCAAATCACTCTGCTTACCCGCCAACACCTGTTGGTGCTTACTATCGTGGAAGGCCTGACCACATGTATGACACTCATGGGCTTGGAGCGTCTCAATTTCTTTTGCCAATTTGGCAACCATTTTTTCTTCACGGCTGATATCCAATTTCGTGCGTGAGATCTGGCTGGATAACTCGTTGATGTCCTTTCGCTTTTGATCCCAATCCTTGTGATCTTTGTGAGCCTGGATCTCCGCTTCGATGTTAATTTCTTGTAGCGCAGATAAGGCTTTCTCAAGTTCTTTGATATCTTCGTCATGTTTAGTGACCCATAATGTTTGTCTACGTTTTAAGGCTTCAATTTGCTCTTCGATACGTTTATTAGCTTCTTGAACAGCACGAATACGAAACTCTTCCTGCTGTATGGCATCCTTGGTTTCTTTGTTGAGCTCTTTGATACGATCAGCACGTTCACTCAGCTGTGTAATACCCAACAGTTGTTCAATAATAGTTCTTTGGTCATTGGCCTTTAGGCTCAAGAATGGTTCTGTATAGGTATTGAGTGCCATGATGTGCTTGAACATGTCATGACTTAGACCCAAGGTAGACTCAATAGCATCTTGTGTTTCTCTGCTGTCACCCTGCGCTTCGTCAGTGATGACTTTTTCTTCGTTGTTCACATAAAATTTCAACACATTAGGCTTGCGACCACGCTCAATCTTGAAGTCTTGTGCGCCCGAAGCGAACTCCAGACTGACCATCATGCCTTTGCCGTTGGTCTTGTTGACCAAGTTGTCTTTTCTGATGTTGCTCAAAGCCTGCCCGTACAAGGCATAGCTGAGTGCATTGATGATCGTGGTCTTGCCTGTGCCATTACGACTACCGTCGCCGCCTAGATCCAAGTTTTCGCCCAGGACCAGCGTGAGATCTGTACGATCAAAGTCAATGGCCTGTGTGGTATTGCCCACACTCATAAAGTTTTTAACAGTTAGATTTTTAATTCGTATCATGAGTCAATATAAAGTCGGCTATGGCCCTATGTCCCTGTTCGAGTAGGTGCCCTGTAGCACCGCAAGGATAATCTGCCTTGGGCTTGGTGATCCACCAGGAATTCCAGTCAACATAGTGATTGAAATCAATTTGAGACACTAGTTTTTGTATCTCAAGATGTTCGTTGTATAGTTGTTCGTCATTCATTTGATCAAAGCACAGTAGTGAGTTTACACTATTATTGAAATCTCTCCAACCAACAGTCCACCGATCTATTAAGTTGTTAGCGGCATTGATCATTAGATATGGTTTCTTGATAGACTCAAAAAATCTTTGTAATAATATTATCTGTTGTAACCAAAGTTTAAAGGCATAAAGTTCGTTATGCCAAACAGCATAGTGCAGTTTTCCATAGGTTTTAAAATCTGTATCATTGCCATACAAAGAATTTTTTAATTGACTATTAAAGTTGATCTCAAAATTATTATCGGCTCTATATCGAGTAAATCGGCTAGTGTAGGTCCAAGCAATGTAAAATTTGTCAAATTCCTCAGCATGTTTCAAAGTTCGGTATACGATGCGGTCATTGGATCCACCCGAAATGCTATCATTCAAAAAAGTACATCCTTTAACTGCTGACAATACCGCTGGCCACGAGTCGGCATCGCGATTAGATAAATCATCGCCATATGTATGACTACATCCGTTGAAGTACAGTTTCATAGGTTTTGATAGATCTTCAACAGAAGTTTGGGATCGTAAAATTCACTTTCGATATTGGTCAGCTGGTCGGTCACAATTTGGTCCACACTTTCAAATCGTACTTCGCCCGGTGCCAAGTCAATGTCTATGTCGGTTCGCTTTGAAGGGATCAAAGCCATTTCTCTTAGATTATGATCTCGTACAAATGTTTCTTTGATAAAGTTGGCCTCTTCGTATGAAATATCAATGTCCAGTTCTACACGTACATGCATGTTGGGACGGAGTATATTTACACTGTTGTCAATGGCCTCACTCAACTTCATCACACGATAGAGTGGTTGATCCGGCCAAGCCATATAGCGTTCAGGTCGACCCCACTCTAAGATCATCATGCCACGAGCTTCGTCGCCGGCATCAGCAAAGTTGTGTGGAAAGCAGTTGCCAATGTAGTTGATGTTACGCTTGCTTTGTCTCAAGTGAAAGTGACCCGAGTACACTGACTCAATGCCGCCAAATGATTCTACCTTGACTTCACCGTGGTCAGGCATTTCTACCATGGCATTCATTTTAAAGTGTGGTAACTCAAAGTGTCCAAACATGTATTTGGCCTGCATCTTGGGCAATTTTTTGTAATCGTCGCCCACAAGCCAGGGCGCAATGATCACGTCATCCTGTTTGAACCAGTTGTTGACTACTGTGATATTGGGTAGGTGCTGTGCCCATTCGGCACCGTGTATGTCACGCTTGTCACGATAGTATAGGTCGTGATTGCCGGGAATAAAGTAAAACTGTTCAAAGGCCGCCGAAAGTTTTTGTAGGCTACGCAGGCTAAAGTGTAAAGTTTGCAGATTGATACTAGCACGATGATGATGCCAATCGCCCAGGAACATGCCGGTTTCGCAACCTTGCTCTCGGGCTGTGGCTATGAACCAGTCGATAAATGCTTCGCAGTCCTGATTGTGGACCAGGCTGTTTGATTTGAGTCCAAAGTGGATATCCGTACAAACAGCTGCCTTGCGGAATAGATTTGTCATAGATTACAGTTTACAGTCACAATTGGTAGATTGCGACCGGTCCGGTTAGGTAGCTTCGTAGTCTTCACCACTGGTAATAGTAACCGTGGCACCAAAGTTGGGATCTTTCTTGCCGGCATTCTGACGTGTCCATGATGGATTGAGTCCGGCCTGTTCTAACATGTCATCACGTATGTTTTGATTTTTTTTCTCTAGATTAAGAATGCGAGTAAAAGAGTTAGTGATAGCAGCAGTGTAGTAAGCAAAAGGGTTTTGACTTTTCGACTCGTCAAACTGTAGTCCGATCTGTGATAATTGTAAGAGTGCCTGTCCGCGCATTTCTTCATTGTAAGTGTATCCTCTCCAGTTGCTACGTGTAGCATAGCGTTCACATAGCTTCATATACATGGTGGCCAAGGTCCTGGTGGCCTGCCCGTGATCCTTTGAAAACTCGCCGTGATGTAGATCGCCACGCCAGTGACTCTTGCCTACCAAGACAGGTTCCTTATTTTCGTTTAGGCGATAATGATAAAACGGAGGAAAGTTTAGGCGAACATGTTTAGGGTCTAAAATTGGATCCTCAATTAGTTCAGCCAGGGGGTCGTCTTCGGGCAAATCTAACTCAAAAATGTCTTCAATTTTCTTTTTCTTTGCGACGGTTTTAGGTGCCTTTTTGGGTGCCATGGGTATGTGCTCCCAACAGGTAATTCTGAACACTAGATCGGTGTTGGCGATTTTTTTAGGATCAACAACTGTACCGGTTTCTCGTTTGATCCTGTCAGCCCTGTTACGACGAGCTTCGGCTATGGTGCGCTGGTTGATCTTAGCTAGGGTGGGCAGGATGATGTCATATTGATGATCTGTTACTGGATCTAAATATGTACAGTAGGTGTTTTTACTTAGGTGTATTTGCTTCAAGATATCGCGATTATTTAAATAATTAGTTTTTGCTGGTGTTCTTGGTAAGGACGATGTGGCCACGTATAGGTCTCCTAGTATGATATTTATTGTAGCACAAAAACCATACCTGTCAACCAGTTTAACATAATCTGGGCATATTATTTTTGCGGTAAATATAGAATAGGAAAACAATTATGGCAGATCCAGTAGATCCAAATACAGATTACGAAGCAGAAATAACTAACGCCACTTCATCGGCACAGCAAATACCAGAATCTGAGGTTGACACATCAGCGACGCCCGTTGAT
>Ga0208618_1000221_pt1 | contig 26760 bp, 47 predicted proteins | sample CryBogCBE18Jul08_FD_184585 | JGI IMG/M metagenome (GOLD analysis project Ga0208618, IMG submission 184585) | Freshwater microbial communities from Crystal Bog, Wisconsin, USA - CBE18Jul08 (SPAdes) | ecosystem: Environmental > Aquatic > Freshwater > Lake | place: Crystal Bog, Wisconsin, USA...
CGCTATGCTGTGCTGATCTATGATCTAGAGGGCAAACGCCTAGACGTAAATGATAAGCCAGGCAAAGTAAAAGCCATGGGCCTAGACTTAAAACGCAGTGACACTCCTAAGGTAGTACAGGATTTCCTAAGTGATATCTTAATGGATACCTTAACTGGTAGTCCTAAAGAGCATATCTTTGAAAAAGTGCGAGATTTTAAGATTGCATTCCAAGAACGCCCAGCTTGGGAAAAAGGTACACCTAAACGTGTAAACAACCTAACCAAGTATTCAGCAGAAGAAGCACGTCTAGGCAAGGCCAATATGCCAGGACACGTGCGTGCAGCTATGAATTGGAATAACCTAAAACGTATGCACAGTGACAACTATTCAACAAGTATCGTTGATGGCATGAAAACTATCGTGTGTAAACTTAAAGATAATCCCTTGGGCTATACTTCAGTTGGTTATCCTACAGATGAAGCGCATATTCCACAGTGGTTTAAGGATTTGCCATTTGATGATGGATTGATGGAAACTACTATTGTAGACCAAAAGGTAGAAAACCTATTAGGTGTGCTAGAATGGGATATCCCAGCTCACACTGATATTAAAACGACCTTTGATGATTTGTTTAGTTTTGGATAAAATATGACCTTAGTTAGTGAATTATTAACATTTAGAAATGCACTACAAATGCAGTTATCAGCATTACCAGAGGGTCTTGCTGAATTTATAGATACTAAATCAGTTAATTTAAAAATGGTTCAGATTAATAATTTTAATTCTGGATTTGATGATCGAATTGATCAACTTATTAGTCAGTATCAATCAGTAAATCTAGCGCATCAACAAATTGTTACAGAGTTAGAACAATTAATTGCGGCTGTTAATGATCAAATTGATATAGTAGCAGATCAACAGTTTAATAATGCTGAGTATCAGGCTAACTTTGCAGAGAAAGAAGAAGTATTATTTCCCTGTATGAATGACAAATTGTTAAACGTTATTAAAGTTAGAATCAGACAGTATTGTGACTGGCATTATCCAGGACTACACTATAATGCCAAAGCTAAAGAATGGGTAGACTGTATGATTATCAGTGACCCATTATATCTAACTACAGAAACTCCAGAAATAGCACAGGATATAATCAGCGAATATCCGCAACTATATCAGAGTAGATTACGTTTATATAATAATACAGATATACCTATGTTGCCTGTTGGACAATTTGGATTTATATTATGTTGGAATTTGCTTGAGTATTGTTCACTATCAGAAATAGAAACATACCTAACACAGTGGTTGCCATTACTTAGAGCCGGCGGCAGTGTTGTGTTTAGTTACAACAACTGCGATCTGGTAGGATCAGCAGAAGTAGCAGAAAAAGCAAAGATGAATTACGGTTCTGCTCGCGTAATTCAAAAAATCTGTGACCAATTAGGCTACGAAGTATTAGCTTTAGAGGACGGAGAAACTAAGAATTGGGATTTTCCATATATTAGTTGGGCAGAAATTAAAAAGCCAGGTGAATTGACTACTACAAAAGCACATCAAGCACTTGGAAAAATATTACCGAAATAATTGTAAAACCTAAATACATCATATACAATATACTATCAAAGGAGAAGTAAATGAGAGACCATCTATTAGACATCGTTAAAAACACTTATGGCCTGGGCATTATTGACCTAGTTAAAGTAACAGGCACAGCCAGTGACACAACCATTGAAGCAATTGCTGAGGATCGTAGTGTTATTGTACAGGCAAAAGTAAACAACCCAGTGCCAGAATTTGTTGGTACATTTGGTATGCCTAATCTAGGCAAACTAAACACAATCTTAGGTATTCCAGAATACAAAGAAAATGCACAAATTACCCTAAACACACAACAAGACAAAGACGGAGCAACAGTTCCATCAGGCCTACATTTTGAAAATGCCGCAGGCGATTTTAAAAACGACTATCGCTTTATGAGTCAAGAAATCATTTCAGATAAGGTTAAAAGCGTTATTTCACGTAAACAACTAAGCTGGGATGTAGAGTTTGAACCAACTGCAGCTAACGTACAACGTTTGAAATTCATGGCCAGTGCTAACAGCGATGAAGTTACATTTATTGCCAAAACAGAAGGCACAGATTTAAAATTATTCTTCGGTGATCATAGCAGTCACGCAGGCAACTTTGTATTCCAATCAGGTATTACTGGTGCATTGTCTAAACCACTGGCATTTCCAGTAGCGGCTGTGATTAGTATCTTAGGTCTAAGTGGTGATAAAACATTCCGATTAAGTAACGATGGTGTACTACAAATTAGTGTAGACACAGGATTGTCAACATTCAACTACTTGTTACCAGCACAAAGCAAGTAATGTTTGACTATTGGTTTAATCAATATACTTCTAGAGGGTTTATTCCGGGGGGAATGTTTAGCTGTCAAGATGTTCGCTACATTCCTATCCCTAAGAACTCTAGTAGTTACGTTGGTAAACTATTGCTGGCTAATAATTGGGGAATTGATAATTTCCTAACCACTGACCTAGCCAATAAGAAAGTTATTGTGTTATTGCGTGATCCGGTTAAACGTTGGGTCAGCGGTATGGCACAGTATCTGTGTAGTACAGGTTATCCACCCGAGCTTACTATCAGTGAATGGGATAGGTTAACTACAACATTGGTTTTTGATCGAATGATTTTTGACGATCATACTGAAAAACAAGTATACTTTATTAATTCAGTTCCAAAAGAATCATGTGTTTACTTTGCTGGAGTTCATGGCGTTGCTGAAAAACTACAAAAATATTTGTCTACGCAAGGTATTGATCTAAATATAGTTGACGTTGATGCAGACAGTAGTACACAGCATGCAATGTTATCTAAGTTCCTAAATGGGTTATTAGAAAAAGATACTAAATTAGTGGATAGAATTAAAGAAGTATACGCAGAAGATTATGCGTTAATTAATGGTATAAAATTTTATGATTAAGAACCTAGCAACAAATAGTGCCTATGTAACAGTAACAGGAAACTATCCTCCAAACATTTACAATAATGGTATGCTGAATGTTGGGCAGTTAAGATACAATCCCACTAATCAATCAGTAGAAGTCTATGACGGTAGTAGTTGGCAACTGATGAGTCAAGGTGTAACTGTTGGTCTAAGCTGGGATGCTGATAGTGCTATTCGTTGGGCTATAGAAAAACAGCGAGAAGAAGCTACACTTAAAGAACGCATGGAAAAACATCCTGGGCTTAAAGATGCCTACGAGAAGTTTCAGGTGATGGATATTCTTACCAAGGAAGAACAAGAGTGAGTGTAACTGGAATCGAAAAGGTCAATCCCTATCGTAATACAGTATTAGTAGCAGAAAAACTAGAACAGTGGGAATGGTTTAATCGCTTTTTAGAACTAAACCCAGACGTAGCAGAACGTTACGCAGTATATACAACATATGAGATATTAAAAAATGACACACGAGATTGATAATTTAACCCTAAAACAGAAAGATTATGCTGTATTCCTACCAGCATTGAGTGGATTCTATGCCACTTACGTAGGAAAACAACGTTTTCCGGATGCTAATGGTAATACCTATGTTGAAAGTACTCGCGTACCAGCTAACTTTGAAAATGGCATCGAAGGCCTAAACTGGCTTAATCCAGATGCCGCATACTTTCCATATCATTGGAGCTTATATTCAGCAGGCCATGCAGAGCTAGATGTTAACAAGCACAGTCCAAAAGAAGATATGGTGCGTAATAGAGATCGTTCGCGTAGCTTTATCTTAGGTGACTCGGGTGGGTTCCAAATCGGTAAAGGTGTTTGGGAAGGTGATTGGAAAGATCCAAACTGTCCTAAAGCACAAAAGAAACGTGAATTAGTATTAACTTGGATGGACGCATATATGGATTATGGTATGTGTTTGGATATTCCAGCTTGGGTAGCTCGTAGTCCAGCAGGTCGTAAAGCCACAGGTATTAATACCTACGAAGAAGCTGTACAAGGCACTTACATAAACAATGATTGGTTTATTAACAATCGTAACGGTAACTGTAAGTTCTTAAACGTTCTTCAGGGCGAAACACATGCTGATGCAGACGATTGGTATGATCGCATGAAGAAGTACTGTGATCCTAAGCAATATCCAGGCAAGCATTTTAATGGTTGGGCTATGGGTGGACAGAACATGTGTGATGTTCATCTAGTGTTAAAACGTCTAGTAGCCATGCGCTATGACAATTTACTACAAGAAGGTATTCATGATTGGATGCACTTCTTGGGTACAAGTAAGCTAGAATGGGCTTGTTTGCTAACTGATATTCAACGTGCTGTAAGAAAATATGTCAACCCAGCATTTACTATATCCTTTGATTGCGCAAGCCCATTCCTGGCTTCTGCTAACGGGCAAATTTATATCCAAACAGAAATTGTTGATCGTAAGAAATGGGTATATCGTATGGTGCCTAGCGTAGATGATAAGAAATATGCATTAGATCAACGTAAGTTTAGTGATGCAGTCCTACAAGACGGCAAGTTTGCTAATTTTACAGATAGTCCAGTAAGTAATCGTATTCAAATTAATGATGTATGCTATTATGCGCCAGGCGATCTAAACAAAATAGGTAAAGAAGGTAAAACATCGTGGGATAGTTTTAGTTATGCTATTCAAATGGGTCATAACGTTTGGAGTCATATTAACAGTGTACAAGAAGCTAATAGACAATATGATCAAGGCGTAACACCTCATATGTTAGTTCAGGAAACATTTAATCGTGTATACTTTAAAGACGTAGTAGATAGTATATTTGCTGCTCCTGATCGCGCAACAGCTGAACAGATTATTGTAGAAAATAATAAATTCTGGATGCAGATTATTGGCACACGTGGCGCGACAGGTAAGAAAACTGTCAACCCAAACACTACTTTTAATAATTTGTTTGATCTAGAAGAACCAGAAGAACATCATATCGACGATAGTGGATTTGATGAAGCAACATTAGATAACTTAGAAGCAGACCTAGGAGATGAATAATGTGTAATCGTGTAACACTAGAATATAAACTTGCTGAACTAGAAAAACATCACCATAAACTTGACGAAAGCATCAAAAGAGGTTATACTAACTACTTAGACGATGCTCATTTAGGTAAAATGAAACAAGAAAAACTATTCATTAAACGTCAAATTGAGGAACTTAAAGTTAAGTTAGCAGACCCAATCCTCGATATCTTAAGGTAATTAAATGAAACGTGAATACACCACAGGCACAGCAGAAGCAATAACATTCTTTGTAGGTGAAGAAATCGAGCGGACTCCCGCTTACGGAATGCCTACGTTATTTGTTGTAGGAATACACGAGGCTGATGAAATCTTAGCAATAATCAACGATTACAATGCTAAATGTCAATTAACACCTAATCAGATTAAACACATTTACTTTGGTGCTAATCAAAGTTTTGATGCCAACGGTGACGTTAACAATGTTGGTGTTTGGCGCCCTTGGGAAGATATGATCCATGTATGCTTAGAAGCAGGTTTCTGGTGTACCTTAGATTTAGATGTAAAGGATGTAGCAGGATTAGTAGAAGGTGGATTAATTGAGAAACGTAGATTTATTCCGCAGATTTCGGTTAAATTGCCCTATTTACAACATCTAGGTTATAATGCTACAATTAAGCTAGACGATGTAGACTTCAATGCAACCAATCCAGGTGTGTGGTGTCATACATTAAATTCATTAACCACTAGAGAAACCTTTACCGATTGGGATCAATATGGTAAAGATGAGATTATTAAATGATTAAATTATATAAAGAATGGGTAGAAAGCAAGCGTCTAGCTAATCTACAGGCTAGAGTAACTATAGCTACTGAATTAGAAAAACTTCCATATATGAGTAAACGTTTTATTCTAACAGAGTGTTTATTAACCCCAGACCAACTTGCTCGCAATGATGAGCTATGGTCAGAAGAAAATGGTTGTGCAGAATGATTCAAGCAGAACGTGAACAAGTAAATAGAATTATAACTGCGGCTAAGAAAAAGATTTGGGTTACCTTTCAAAAAGAAGGTATTCATTGCTATCCTGCAGCCGCTACAGACCCTCAACTTAAAACTGGAGATGAATATGATGTATCGTTCCTTGCTAATCCTCACCGTCATATGTTCCATTTCCGGGTGTCAATTGATGTGTGGCACGATGACAGGGACATCGAGTTCATCCAGTTCAAACGATGGCTTGAAAGCCTGTATGTGGGTCAAGGTTCCGTATTAGAATTAAATTATAAATCATGCGAGATGATTGCAGATGATTTATATGTGCAGATTGCACAAAAGTATCCCAATCGCGATGTTCACATTGAAGTAAGTGAAGATGGCGAAAATGGGTGTTACACCGAGTACAACTGTACTCGTCCTCACCAAACTGTCACTATTTAAGGAGATTTATTGTGGCAAATCCAGCATGGCTTAACAAATACCTACGTATGAGCCCAGAAGTATCAAAAATTTACAACGACTTAGATGCATGGTTAAACTACTGTCGTTTCCACATGATCAAGTACGATGAAGCTGACTTGTATAAGTCACCAGCTTATCGTGAATGGCAAGAAAAGCGTAAACGTCGTGAACAATGGCGTCAACGTCAAGGCCAAACAGGGGCTCCACAAGGGCGTCGATAAGATGACTGTATATCTAGTTGATCTAGAAGCAGTTGAAACTAGATACACGGGTCAGTGGAAGACCCATGTACCTAAGTTGCTTGAGGAACATGGACATGAAGTATATGTTATTGCGGGCCCGACTGATATACCTAGTGCCACTACTCCTGGTGCTTTCCTCAATTTTGGGGGTACTAATATCTATAAATCTGTTCAGGTTGAACGAATGGCAAGACTCTTCACAGAAGGCAGGGTTAAGTCAGGAGATCACTTTATATTTACTGATGCTTGGCACCCTGGAATTATCAACCTTAGGTATATGTCTGAACTACTGGGTATTAAAGTAACTATACATGCATTATGGCATGCTGGTAGTTATGATCCACAGGACTTCTTAGGACGTCTTATTGGTGATGCTCCTTGGGTTAGACATGCTGAACAAAGTTTCTTTTATGCCATCGATCACAATTACTTTGCCACAGACTTTCATATTGAAATGTTTGTTAACAATCTATTAGGTGATGACATCAGTGTAAAATCAAACTTTGCTGATGGTGCTATTATACGTAGTGGCTGGCCTATGGAATATATGCCAGAAACTATTACACCTTATAAGACTACAAAGCGTGATTTAATCTTATTCCCGCATCGTATAGCACCAGAGAAGCAGGTAGAAATTTTTAAAGACCTTGCTCAATCTATGCCTGAATATGAATGGATTGTTTGTCAGGAACAGAACCTAACCAAAGAAGGCTATCATACTCTACTAGGTGAAGCTAAGATGGTATTCAGTGCTAACCTACAAGAAACACTAGGTATTAGCATGTATGAAGGTAGCTTAACTGATGCTATCCCAATGGTACCAGATCGACTAAGTTATAAAGAAATGTATGCTGAGATATGGAAGTATCCAAGCGAGTGGACTGAAAGTTATAGCAGTTATCTACATCACAAACAACAGCTGATAGCACACATTCGTGAGTTTATGTCTAACTATGATGAATATGCTAAATTTATTCATCAACAGGCTCGAGGCTTACATCACTATTTCTTTAGTGCTACTAAACTATTAGAGAATATTAAGTAATGGCTGCCTTACCTAATCTTAAACATCTACCCTATGGTGGAGCAGAAGCCGTAGTTGATCCTAATGCTATAGGTTTTGTACAAGCCATCGGGCAGTCTATGTTAGCGACTAATTGTTTGTTAGATCGTAACATACACACAGAGTTTGTTAATGAATATCGTAAATGGATCTTATCTGGCCAATTGAATAATGTACAAGGGCTAGAAGAGTTTCCCATTGCCGCATACAGTAACGGTACCACAGAAGCATTTGATAAGTTTTACCTAAAGAATCGCACACGTAGATTTCGTTGCTTTAAAGGTGAGTATATGTATCATCAGGCCTCGTGGCGTAACTACTTTCCAGACTGGAAGTTTATCGATGATGCGGTAATTAGTGAAAATGATGCTGTAGTTATCAGTTTACCATTTAGTGATCTAGGCGGTGAGCATCCTCGAATGCAGGCGGTGTTAGATCAATGTCTGGCATTAGGTGTACCTGTGTTAGTCGACTGTGCTTATTTTGGTATATGCAAGGATATCTCTTTTGACTTTACACATCCGGCTATAACAGATCTAACCTTTAGTCTAAGCAAATTTTTACCCGTAGCACACCTACGTATTGGTATTAGATTTACACGTTTTGATGACGATGATAGTCTATTAGTCAGTCACAAAACGCAGTATGTTAATCGACTAGGCTGTGCTGTAGGATTAGAAATATTTAAAAATTATACACCAGACACTATCTATACCAGGTTTGAACAACAACAGACTAATTTATGCAGTTTATTGGGCGTAACTCCTAGTAAATGTGTGATTTTTGGCTTAGATTATAACAATATGTACCCAGAATATAACCGTGGTACAAAGACCAACAGATTAAGTTTGTCTAAATACTTATATGATAACCAATTACCTGACTAAGAGTAAAATACCTGTTATTTGGGACTACCATCAAATAGAGTTCGCATGGACTGAACTTTATTCCTACGATCAAGTTAATCCCGAGGATCCTTGGGATAGTCCTGCTACACAGTTAAAACTCGAACAAGAAGCCTTATATAATAGTTGGGGTATTGAAAAGGCCTGTACCAAACATTACCAAAGTTATGTTACTAGGTTAGACTTTGATCCCCGAGATATATTTGATCAACTGCCTGGACATACACATAACTATAACTTCTTAAAGTTAGGTGCTGGACGTATCCTACCTTGGCATTTAGATACCTATACCTACTACATACATACCAACAATGTACCGCCTGAAGATATACACAAGGTACGCAGATCCATAGTCCTAATGCAAGATTGGGCCAACGGGCAAGTACTACAGTTTGATGACCAAGTTATTAGCCATTGGTCCGCAGGCGATACCTTAACTTGGTCGCACGACCTATGGCACGGTGCAGGCAATTTTGGTCATAATGACCTAGTTGTTATGATAATAAATTATCAAATAGTTTGACACCGCCTAAATAATCATGTAGTATTAATTATCAATTGCCAATCCACTGGCTTAACATCGGAGACACAATGTCAAAATATAAATTTAGCGAACAACTTCGCAACAATCTAAAAGCAAACAACAAACGATTCTGGGCAGGCGACAACATCTCAGAATACATCACAGACGCAGGCAAAGAACAATTAATTGATGAAGCAACAGAAGCATTTGAAACTGTGCTTGATACACTTTTAATTGATCGCGAAACAGATCCTAACAGTCACGGCACAGCACGCAGACTGGCTAAAATGTACTTTAACGAAATTATGGCAGGTAGATATGAACCAGCACCAGACGCAACAGCTTTTCCAAATGATAGCGAAGATAGATACGAAGGTATGCTTGTGGTTCGTAGCGAGTTACGTAGTATGTGCTCACACCACCATCAGCCTGTCGCAGGAGTCGCTTACATTGGAATTATTGCCGCTAACAAACTTATCGGTCTATCTAAATACACTAGAATTGCTCAATGGTGTGCTCGCCGTGGTACTTTACAAGAAGAGCTTGCAAATGATATCACGAGAGAAATTGCTAAGGCGACTGGATCAGATAACGTAGCTGTGTATATTCAAGCAACGCATGGTTGTTGTGAGAATCGTGGCATTATGGCACATAGCAGTTTAACGCAGACAACTGTATTGACAGGTGCGTTTAAGAACGATCCAAATACTAAAAAAGAATTCTTTGACAACATTAAACTTCAACAGGAGTTTGCTCCAAGATGATAGGCGCTGATGTAGTATGGTTTGGTGTAGGACTAATCTTTGGAATATTCTTTGGGCTTAACATCTACAATGATCGTAAGGACAAGGACCGCCAAAAAGCCTACGAACAGATAGATGAACAGGTACGTAAAGATCTTATTCGCTACAAAAACCTAAGCGAAAGTCTGTTAGAAGATGTTAAATTTTGGCGTCATCGCGCTAATACACTTAGAGATATTAAGGAAAAGAAATGACACCATCAGTAGAAACCATGAAACAAGGTACATGTGGATGTGGTCGCAGTCGTAGTGGTGATTGCGACGGTAGTCACAGTTATACTTCAGAGCAGTGGGCTAAAATACAGGAAGCAATTGCTCTGGATGAATTCTTAAACGAAGACAAAAATAGAGGTAGTGATCAAGATGTGGTTTGATAAATGGATTATAAAGTGGGCAGAACGTATTCATACCCGTAGAAATTCCAATGATGGTATTGCGTTAGAAGAAAGTCCAAGACGCGGTCGTAATGGTAAACTAGGCATATCACCAAGCAGTAAAGTTATGCGTAGAGTAGAACACAACTATGACGATCGTAGTGTTATTACTTTCAAAGTGTTTGGTGCTAACGGCGGTATGATTGTTGAAACTAATCGCTATGACGAAAAGCGTGATACAGAAGGCATTAACCGATACGTTATCAGCGACGATGCCGACCTAGCTGAATCGTTGGGCAAGATTGTTAGTATGGAATATCTACGTTGATTAGGCTACCGCCCGGTGTTACCATCAACTACGAAGTCACTGTAGTAGTAAATGAACTAGGTAGTGAGTTCTTAGCTTGGTGGCAAGAAGTAGGCGGGACCATAGATGAAAGTAATTCTCACTACACACATAATCCCAGAGGCCAAGTAGTCATAGTGCCAACAATACGCTATGGACAAGGACGTTGGAGTCATAGAATGGCAGGCGGTGGCGAATACTTAATTAGATTTCGTGCAGAAGATGCCAGCGTGGCATTAATGTTACTAATGAAATGGACTGACATCGTTGTTAGTCATAATATAAAGGAAGTAGAAAAATATGTCTATTAAGAAACAATACTACGGTTACGAAGATATCCATCAAATGGTGAATAAGATTAGCCTACAAATGTATAAAGACGCATGGCGTCCAGACTATATTGTAGGACTTACCCGCGGCGGCTTAGTACCAGCAGTGATTATGAGTAATATGTTAGATATCCCAATGCATACACTTAAAGTTAATCTACGTGATCATGTAGAAGGTTCAGAAAGTAACCTATGGATGAGTGAAGATGCGTTTGGTTATAATCCGCAACCAGATGGTGAATGGTTACCAAAAAACAAAAAAAATATATTAATCGTTGATGATATTAACGATACAGGTGCCACACTAGATTGGATTATTCAAGATTGGCAAAGTTCATGTCTGCCAAACGATCCATGGTGGGATACTGTTTGGGGTAACAACGTTCGCTTTGCTGTTCTAATCGACAACTTATCAAGTAACTTTAGTCACCAGGTTAACTACTGTGCCGAAACTATCAACAAAGCAGAAGATGATGTTTGGATTGTTTATCCCTGGGAAGCATAATGCTTAAAATTAATTCTGGTAACAGTTTGTTTAATAATTTTATTTGGGCATACAATTCATACCAACAGTACAAGTTTTTACATGAAACAGGTGATCCTGCTACATTAGATCGTCAAATTGAAATATCCACTGACCCAGATGCTATTCCAGTAGTTGATTTTACAAATAGACGCAATATCTTAACCACCAACCATCCGACGGTTATTGTAAATGCAGGTATGGAAGGATCATTTATATTCCAATTAAAGGAATTTGGTCCTCATGGTCCTTATCCTAATGATAAAAAATATATTTTTTTTAGTGATTCAAAATTTGAAAAAATAGATGCAGATAAAATTAATTGTTTACCGATTGTGTGGCCATGGTTTCTATTAGAACAAGCCGCTGTAATGACCTCTACTAGGAATGTAGCTTCTTTTATTGATAGTACTCGAGATTTTACTGCTGATAGAATGTTTAATTTTTGCAGTTTAATAGGCGTTAAACGTGAATTAAGAGACCTATTAGTTAACAAAGTCGTATCACAAGTTAATAATAAGAATTTTGTACTACAATACGCAGGCGATACCTTAGGCAAATATCCTATAGGTGATATAAAATATGCATTACCCAAATATGATAGTTATCAGCAGTTTGATATATTGAACTCAAATTCAGAGTACTACAGTATTAGCAAATCTATTCCTGTAGAACTTTATAATAATTCAAACTTTATGTTAGTTGTTGAAAATATACTTTGGGATGAATGTGACATCCACATCACTGAAAAAATAACTAAACCATTGATGTTAGGAGTGCCATTCATTGTTGCGGCAAATTATGGATTTATTCAAGAATTACATAAATTCGGATTTAAAACTTATAATACATTATGGGACGAATCATACGATGCTATCACAAATGCATCGGATAGATTTGATGCTATTGTTAACTTGATTAATCAATTGGATTCGTTTGACTGGACAGCCAATGCAGACGAACTAGAAGCTATTGCAAATCATAACAAATTAAATTTCTTTAACCTAAATAAACATATGATAACTGCATTTGAACAATTTGACAAGTACATTTATGACGTGTTATAATTGTTGTTATTACCTAGAGATATATTATGAAATTAAAAGTTAGTGAAATATTTTACAGTGCGCAAGGTGAAGGACGTTTTGTAGGCGTTCCTAGTGTTTTTTTACGTACATTTGGCTGTAACTTCCAGTGTAGTGGCTTTGGTATGGCACGTGGAACTTGCAGTACAGAAGCAGATGCAGTTGCTAAAACTGTAGAACTATACAATCGTTACGAAGACTTGCCCTTAGTTGACACAGGCTGTGATAGCTACGCAAGTTGGCATCCTAAGTTTAAACATCTAAGCCCAACATATGATACAAGTGAAGTAGTTGAAAAGATGTTAGCCCTAACTCCTAATAATAAGTGGATGCAGGCCAATGGCAATGATGTACATTTAGTAATCACAGGTGGTGAGCCATTACTGGGTTGGCAACGTGCTTATGGTGAGCTGTTTGAACACCCTAGTATGCAGGATATACGCAATATTACATTTGAAACTAATGGCACTCAAGAGTTAAGTGAAGACTTTAGAATTACCCTAGACGCATTACAATTAGAAGGTGACAGAGAAGTTACATTTAGCGTTAGTGCTAAACTAAGTGCCAGTGGTGAGAAGTGGGATGATACTATCAAGCCAGAAATTGTGTGCAGTTATGAAGAATTTGGTACTACGTATCTTAAATTTGTAGTCGAAAAACCCAGTGACTTTGATGAAGTCGATCGTGCAGTATCAGAATATAGACGTGCAGGTTTTACAGGTGTTATATACATAATGCCAGTAGGCGGTGTTGTATCAGTGTATGATGGTAATAAATTTAACGTAGCAGACGAAGCTATGCGTCGTGGATACTATTACAGCCCAAGATTACACGTTGATCTTTGGGGCAACAGTTGGGGTAAGTAATGGAGTCACACAGTAGAACTATTGTTCGCACCTTAAGTTATCGTGTTACGGCGTTATTAATTACTGCTTATTGGACAGGTTTAGGCGATGCAGTAGCTATACATGCTGTTTTAGCAGTATGGCAATATGCCTTAGAAAGAGTTTGGTTAAAAATTAATTGGGGAAGAATTTGAGTTATCTATTTACAAGTGAAAGTGTCAGTGAAGGACATCCAGATAAGGTAGCAGACGCTATCAGTGATGCAATTTTAGATTTAGCAATGTCTAGTGAAGATGCAAGTGTACGCTGTGCTTGTGAAACTTTAGTTACAACAAACCGTGTTGTTCTAGCTGGAGAATATAAAAATGTTATCCTACACCCAGAAGAAGTCGAAAGTACAGTACGCAAGATTATCAAGAACATCGGATATGAACAGTCCGGATTCGATTGGCAAACAGTGGAGATTACTAACCTACTACATGGCCAGAGTGCTGATATTGCTCTTGGCACTGACAATTTTGGCGCAGGTGATCAAGGCCTGATGTTTGGCTATGCTACAAATGAAACTCCTAACTATATGCCACCAGCAATTTACTACAGTCATAAGATAGTAGAAGAACTTAGTCGCCAACGCAAAGGTGGACAAGAATGGTTAGGTCCAGATGCTAAAAGTCAAGTAACTGTTGAATACAATGATGATGGCACTATCAACCGTATTGCTAAAATTGTATGCTCAACACAGCATAGCGAAACGGTTGAGATCGAAATCGTACGCAAAGTAGTTGAAGAATACATTCGTCAAGTTATTCCTTCGGAGTTAATCGATGTTAATACTGAGTTTCTTATCAATCCTACTGGTCGTTTTGTCATTGGCGGTCCCGATGGTGATACAGGACTTACCGGTCGTAAAATTATCGTGGACACTTACGGTGGTAGTTGCCCTCATGGCGGTGGTGCTTTTAGTGGTAAAGACCCCACTAAGGTGGACAGGTCGGCTGCTTATATGGCTAGGTACTTGGCTAAGAACATTGTAGCCAGTGGACATGCTAAACAGGCAACTGTACAGATTAGCTATGCTATTGGTGTAGAACAACCTATGAGTGTCTATGTTAATACTAACGACTATGGTGATGATGCATGGTTAACTGCTTGGATCAACAAGAATATTGACCTAACACCGCGTGGTATTATAAATAGATTTGCGCTGTTCCGTCCAATATACAGTAGTACTACTAACTACGGACACTTTGGTAAAGAACAATTACCTTGGGAACAGTTGGACCTAGTAGATTCACTTAAGGATTAAATTATGGGTTTATTCGATAAACTAACAGGCCGAGCAAAGCGTGAGGAAGAAGAACGTCTAAGACTTGCCGCAGAAGCAGAAGCTGTACAGAAACGATTAGAAGCGGCTGCTAAACGTGCAGAAGCTAAAGCTAAAAAAGAAGCTAAGAAAGCCGAAGAACAGACCGCTAAACAATCTCCCAAAGCTCTTGCTACTGCCAATAACGAACCATATGTAACAGTATTAAGCGTAGATATTGATCCAGAGGACCCAGGTGCTGGCGCATTTGAACTAGATTGGAATGATATCTTTGTAGCACGATTAGTCAAAGCTGGTTATCAAGGCAAAAATGATCAAGACATTGTAGACAATTGGTTCCGTGCTGTATGTCGTAATGTAGTAGCAGAAACATATGAACAAGAAATGGCTGATCCAAGTAATCGTCGCGATAATCGACGTGATCTAGGTAATGGCAGAACGGAAATCAGTTGATAGTATATGTTAATGGAGATAGTCATTCAGCAGGCGCAGAAGCAGTTAATACATTCTGTTTTGCTGATGACGATCCCCGATATCGAGAATTAGGTCGTCGTCCACATCCGGATAATCTAGCAGTCAGCTACGGTCAAATATTAGCTAATAAATTCAATGCAGAATTAGTATGCGATGCCGAAAGTGGCAGTAGTAATACCCGCATCTTACGCACAACATATCAATACTTAAAGAACAATACCCCAGACCTGGTAGTAATAGGTTGGGCAACTTGGGAACGAGAAGAAGTAGTTGTTGATGGCGAAGTATATCAATTTAGTGCGTATCTTATAACTGACCCATTCCCACCAGCAGTTAAACAACGTTATAAAGAATGGGCAGTTGACAGACTTAATCCGCAAATACACTGTGAGCAAGCACAAAAAGAAATTATGGCATTACACGAATACTTAAATTCTAAAAATATTCGTCATATATTCTTCAATACCTATAGCGGACTAACTCCATGTGAGCAGTTGGACTGGCATGGGCATTATTTCCAACCATACGATCATAATCAATCCTATTATAAACTGCTATCTGCGTGGAATTTTAAACCTATAAAAGAAAATAGTTTCCATTTTGGTCCAGACGCCCACGCAACATGGGCAGATATGTTATATAATCTCTTGACAAACCCGATATAAGAAAGTACAATAGTTCTATGAGATACTTAATCGTAGATGCAGCAAATACATTTTTCCGTGCTAGACACAGCGCACATAGACAGGCCGATACTTGGGATAAGTTAGGTTTTGCTATACACGTGACCTTAGCAAGTATTAACAAAGCATGGCGCGATCAAAAAGCAGATCACGTTATTGTTTGTTTAGAAGGTCGTAGCTGGCGTAAAGATTTTTATACTCCGTATAAAGCTAATCGCGCTGTGGCACGTGCAGCCAAGACTGAAGCAGAGCAAGAAGAAGAGCAATTGTTTTGGGATGCCTTTGATAGTCTTAAAACTTTCTTAAGTGAAAAGACTAACTGTACTGTACTACGTCATGAAAACCTAGAAGCTGATGACTTAATTGCTGGGTGGATTCAAACACACCCCACTGATCATCATACTATTGTATCAAGTGACACAGACTTCTATCAACTACTAAGTGATAACGTTGTTCAATATAACGGTATCAGCGACGAGTTACATACCTTACAAGGTATCTTTGATAAAAAAGGCAAGTTAGTTATTGACAAGAAAACTAAAGAGCCTAAGAAAATTCCAGATCCTAAGTTCATACTATTTGAAAAGTGTATGCGTGGTGATCCTACAGATAACATCTTTAGTGCTTACCCTGGTGTGCGCACTAAAGGCACCAAGAACAAAGTTGGCCTAGAAGAAGCATACGCAGATAAAGATCGTCAAGGTTATGCTTGGAATAACTTGATGCTACAGCGTTGGACTGATCATAATGGCGAAGAACATCGTGTATTAGATGATTATCAACGTAATGTTAAACTTGTAGACTTAACAGCACAACCAGATGAATACAAAAAGATGATAGAAACTACTATCAAAGATAATGCTATTCCACTTAATCGTCCGATGATTGGCGCACAGTTCTTAAAATTCTGTGGCAAATACGACCTAGTTAAATTAAGTGAAAATGCCACTAACATGGCAGAATGGATGGTAGCAGGTTATCCAGCGCAGGCAGTTACCCTGTATCATTTAATAAATGGTTGACATTTTGGCAAAATAATTGTATAATGCAGTTGTTTAGTTAATAAAGAAAGCACAAAATGACCTACACACAAAGATGCATGAAATGTTGGCAACCATGGAATGGCTACCTAGGTTCTATTTGCAATCAGTGTAAAATACTTGAACAACAGAAGAAAATGTTGGATCAACAGTCATCAAATCAACGCCAATCTAGTTCAGGTAAGCCACCTGGAGAATTATTTGTCTACCACGGCACTTACGATCCTAGTAAATGGGATCATGCACGTTTAGCTAAAGAATATCGTTGGAAGTGTTTTATGAACTTCTTACAAGATTTATTCATGTGGAGTATGATCCTTGGAATTCTCTACATAGTATTCAACCCCAATATACATTAATTAGAAAGTAAGCAGTGATTGAACGTACACAGAAGTACCTAGCCTTAGACCTAGAACTTAACCAACCGAGTGGTAAGATCATTCAGGTTGGTATCGCCATCGGCAAGGCAGATGATCGCTTTGAAAACTACTTGACCAAAAAGTGGTACATCGATCCAGGTGAGCCAATCAGCGATTTCATCATAGGCTTAACTGGTATCACAGATAGTGATATACGTGCTAATAGTGTTAGTCACGAAACTGTAGCCCGTGAGCTAGGCGAACTTATCAAAGAGCATAACTGTTTTGTCAATCCTGTTACTTGGGGTGGTGGTGATAGTGTTGAGCTGCTTGCAGAATTCAGTAACAAGTGTGTAGACTTTCCACACTTTGGTCGACGTTGGGTTGACGTTAAAACCTTTTATACCTTGCTAATGTTTGCCAAGAACAAAAAGCCCAGCGGTGGATTAGCCAGTGCTATGGGTGCGTTCAAACTGCACTTCAAAGGCACAGCACACAGAGCAGATGTTGATGCCGCTAATACCCTGGCATTGTTCTTTAAGTTAATCGACCGTCAACGTAAAATGGAATACCTAATAGAAGATGCAAAAAATATTTAATATTGAGATAGGAACAGGATATCGTATTGATGCTGAAAAAATACGCACTGTAATCCAAAACGCCAATAATAAACTACTCGAACAGTATCCGAACTGTCCTTACGAATACAGAATAAAAATGTGGGAAGAGCTATGTAATGTTCGGTTTGTTCCGCACATTGACGGTGAAAGTTTATACAATGGCGGAGATGTAGATATTGTTTTTCCCAGCGAAAATGACTACTTAGCGTTTATGCTAAAATATGCTTGACTTTACAACAAAACCTAAATATAATAGTAAAATAGATAAAGGAATAACATATGGCTTGGGTAATTGATAAAACGTTTGAATTTTGCTATGGTCACCGAGTGTGGAGTCAGACACTTAATGGCGAATATGCGGCAGACTTAAAGTGTGCTTGTCGTCATTTACATGGACATGAAGGTAAGCTGCAGGTTTTCTTACAAAGCAATACAGGTCAGTTAGATAACACTGGTATGGTAACCGACTTCCGTCATTTGGAATGGTTGAAGAAATGGATTAACGAACATATTGATCATCAGTTTATCTTAGATCGTGCTGATCCTTTATACAAGAGCATGTTAGGTGGCGAAGAACTTGTACCTGTGTATATTCCAGACACAGAAGTTATTGCTGGCTATAAAGTAGACCTAACAGACCACACACCAAACACTCCACAGTATGAATACTTTGAAGGGTTCTTAGTAGTTGACTTTGTTCCTACAAGTGAAAACTTAAGTAGTTGGATGGCAAACTTAGTTGAAGCTAAAATGTCTAAGTTAGATGTTACTGTTAAACAAATTGATTGGTGGGAAACTCCTAAGTCACGTAGCACTTTCATTAGATAATATGATTGATCCTAAACGTTTAGAGTTCTTGCGTGAGTGCTGTGATTTGTCTAACGATGAATGGGGCGAAACTATTCGCGGTTTACTCTACGCTTACGATAACTGTGTATATACCAGTGATGAGTTTAAGACAGCACTAGAAAAAGAGTTAGAAGCAGAACTTATCTGGGCAGAATGTTCGTGTACTATTGTAGAACGTACAGAAACACGTGAAGTAACTTATAGAGAATTGGAGATTAACGAATGAACCAAACAGTTTTTATTCTACTGGCACTATTTGGCATTAAGCATTTCTTAGCAGACTTCTTAATGCAATTCGAATACATGCTGAAAGAAAAAGGTATCTATGGTGCTACAGGTGGAGTGCATCACGCATTGTTACATGCCAGCTTTACTTTCTTAATCTTAGTGTTCTTTTGCCATAATGGTAATGAGATTATTGCGCTGGCGGCAGTAGACTTTTTCATACACTATCATGTAGACTTTATCAAGCAACAATGGAATCGTGGACTTACTACAGCAGATCGTAAATTTTGGCTCCTACTTGGTGCAGATCAAGCATTGCATTACTTAACTTATATTGGGATTATTGCCTATGTCACTATTAGCTAAACCTGTTGTTAAAAATAAGTGTTGGATTGTAGAGGATGATGGCAAGAAAGTTGCTACCATCCTTTCCGGCCCAGCAGGTGTTACTCTAGTACATGATGGTCAACGCGAACGATTCGGTAGTCTTAAACTATTGAGTGATCGATATAACATTGTCCTAGATAAAACCAAACCAACCAAACTAATCAAAGAGACTCACGATGTTTACGGATATCCTTGCGAGTACAAAGCATGCAATGTTCTATGGGATGTTCAACATCGATTACCAATCTTTACCAAGGGTAATAAATCAAAGAGTTTCTTCTGTGCTGGATATTATATTGTTCAATTTAACAACGGTTGGGTTAAAAGCTACTGTCCTAAACTAATTACATTAAACAGATATCCCTATCAAGGACCGTTTAGATCACAAGAAGAAATGCAAGAACAATTACGTATTGCCAATGGAGTATTAAATGGAACAACTAAGCCTACATCTGAAGAACTTTAATAAAAAAGTTCTAGTTATGAATCAAACTAACTCAAAAGATCTAGTGTTATCAGCATTAGAAGCACGCAATATTCAAGCAGAATTATTTGAATTATTAGCACACATAGCGGATCTTACTGCAATTAAACAGCAGGCCACAGAAGAAGCCGTGGTTAAAGTTGAAATGGATGGCGGTGGTTTCTAATTATCTACGCAGTTAATTGGCATAAATAAATGTATGAGTAGACCAAAGCCAACAGTGCTACTAGAGCACGTTAATAAATCAAACTATAAGAGTGATCAGATCCTTAATAGTGAAGGTATCTGGGCGGTGTTTTACGACAACCAACCAATCAATCTTAAGACTCAAAATATTCTAGTTGCTTATCCTGGACCTAAGTATAAGAAAGTATCATTTAGTAACCCAGGACATGCTATTAATCTAGCCAAGAAACTTAACACCCTATTCAAGAGTGATAAGTTTAGTGTTGTATTGCTCAAGGCAGGCGATCAGATATATCCTTAACCATGGCTAAACGTGATGGCACACCACAGGGAGAATGGCATGCTAGATATTACGATTTAGCACCCATGTCAGTAAGTCCTAGTAGTTGGTGGTATAATCCAACTAATCATGACAGTCTAAGACTAACACAAAAAGCCTATTTAACCATACGTAAACACGTTAAATTCCACAAATTCGAACTAATACACGACATAAAACCCAAGACATTTGTACAGTTAGAGCGTTGGTTCAAAGAACCATATTATGTACAGAATCGCAAGACCATACACATTGTCAGTGAGCGTGATGCTATGATGTTGGCTCTGCATGCCAACAACCTACAGCAATACCTAGATAATCAAAGTCTATAAACTGATTTAATAAGTAATTTTATCATGATCAAAAAATACACCCAGCATTCATTAATGTTTACAACTATTCTTCAATTAAGTCTGATAGTAACCTTATACTTGGGCTATCTAAGTGGAGCAGGTTGGGGTTGGTGGGCTGCAAGTTTATTCTTTTCTACAGTAGTTTACACTCTTATCGGCAATAACATTGCCATGCATCGTTACTTTACTCATGCACATTTTACAGTCTGTAAACCTATCGAATGGCTATTCTTGTGGATCGCATCAATGCTAGGATTCGGCGGGCCTTTAAGTTATGCCATGATACACATTGTACATCATAAACATCCAGATTCAGAATTTGATCCACATGGCCCTGCAAGAGGAAAGCGTGCTTGGTTAGTATATTTTCAACGTAAGATAGATATTACAGAAACTCCGATCTTTAGCCGCCGACTACAGGAATTAAATAAAAAATATCGTTGGATTCACGATTATTATGTATTATTTGTTCTAGTAAATGCAACTATTTTATATTTTATCAGTCCGATGGTATTATTGTTCTTATGGGCCATACCTGCAAGTGCCGCCTGTTGGTTTGTTACTATTAGCATATGGCGCCAGCACATTGGTTTGAAAGCTAACAATAGTCGTTTTGCCAATTGGGATGTTATCTATGAAGGACTACACGAACATCATCATAACTATCCAATGGCCCCAAACACTGCCTTACTGCCCGGCGAAATAGACTGGACTTTTCGAGTAGCTAAGTTGTTTGGAGCCAAGTTTAATACGAAGGGCCAACCTTCAATTGACAATGTTGAAAAATGATGTTATAGTGTAAATATATTAATAAGAGGAGTACAATTATGCTATTTAAGAAAATGATATTAGTATTAGGTGTTTCAACTACACTGTTTAGTTCTGCTGTACAAGCCGAAGGCTTCCGTGGCGGGTATCGTGGTGGATACCATGGTGGCGGGTATGGTTGGGTTGCTCCTTTGGCCATTGGTGGCTTAATTGGCTACGAATTATCTCGCCCATATTACACTGCCCCACCAACAGTGGTATATACACAACCTCAGGTTATTTACACACAGCCACAGGTAACATATATTCAACAAACTCCAGGTGTACCGCAGGCACCAGAAGGTTATCACTATATAACCATAACTGATCCAAATTGTAATTGCCAAAAGCTGGCGTTGGTAGCTAACTAAACAAGCCCCGAAAGGGGCTTTTATTTTGGTTGACTTTTCGATCCAATGATAGTATACTACTGACACTATGAGATGCGATGAATGTAAATTTTGTGTGTTAGAAGACTATGGGTACTCCAACTGGACAGTTGAGGGGTCCGATGCTCGCTGTGTGCTAAACTTGAATCCTAAGTTTCCGGCAGACCACCGCTGGGGTCACAGCCCAGAAGCAGAGTTTGCTAACGAATGCCCACGATACACTCGAGGTGATCCAGTTGAAATTGATGTAGACCAAGAAAGTGGTCATATCCTAAACTACGTCAACGACCCTGAAGTACGTGAAATAATCGAAAAAGAAGTAATGTGGGAAGCGTTAAAAAATGAAGATAACTAAATTAGATGGACGCTATACAGCTAACCGTAGATGGGGCTTTGCCTACAGTGTAGAATTCCCAGCCAACGCTTGGAAAAAGTACTTTGCACTTAAAAAGCAAGCACATGACTTGTACGGTCCAAGTATAGATATTGGTCGCAAATATATCTGGAGAGATGAAGCGGATATCTTACGGAGTGGTCCGTGGGCCTACAAGTATGTTAAGTCTAGCGCGGACACTAATATATATTTCCGTAAAGAGGATGATATGAATCAAGCGGTAATGATGTACGCTCTAACAAATACCGCTTGACATTTTGATATTTTGATGTTATAATCCTACACGTACATTAACAAAAGGAAAAAGAAATGAACGTAACTTTAAAGAAAGTATTGTTTTTAGTTGTAGCACTTGGTGCAGTTTTATTACTTGAAGTATTTGGTGGTGCAACAGGTAAAAGTATACAATCATTAATTGGCATGTTTGCTATTGGTTGGTTGTTACAAGATATTGCAGGATACTTGTTTAACAAGTAAAAAGTAGTTGACAAGAAGTGAAATTGATAGTATAGTTTATGCTTAGTAAGTTAGTTAAATTTGTTTGTTAAAAGAAACGGAGTAATAAATGGCATCAGTAACTGAGAATCGCACCGTAACAGCATTAGAAGCAAAAGCAGCAATTTTGCGATGCTTTGATAAAAAACGTCCATTGTTCCTATGGGGTCCTCCAGGCATTGGTAAGAGTGAGCTTGTAGAAGGCATTACTAAAGAAATGGGCGGACGTATGTATGATTTGCGTTTGGCGCAGATGGATCCGACAGATATTCGTGGTATTCCTTACTACAATAAAGACAACGGCTTAATGGATTGGGCACCTCCAATTGACTTGCCTAGCGCAGAAGATGCGGCTAAGTATCCTGTTGTTACACTGTTTTTAGATGAAATGAACTCAGCGGCACCAAGTGTGCAGGCTGCGGCTTACCAACTTGTACTTAATAGACGCATTGGTAAGTATGAATTGCCAGATAATGTTGTAATTATTGCGGCAGGTAACAGAGAAGGTGATAAGGGTGTTACTTATCGTATGCCTGCTCCGTTGGCAAATCGTTTTGTGCATTTGGAAATGAAAGTAGATTACGACAGCTGGTTACAGTGGGCTACTGAAAATCGCGTACACAAAGACGTGATTGGTTACATCTCATTTGCTAAACAAGACTTGTACGATTTTGATCCTAAGAGTTCAAGTCGAGCATTTGCAACACCACGTAGCTGGAGTTTTGTAAGTGATTTGTTAGACGACGGTATTAGCGATAGTACTATTACTGACTTAGTAGCAGGTACAATTGGTGATGGTACTGCGGTTAAGTTTATGGCACATCGCAAGATTGCAAGTAAACTACCTCGTCCAGAAGATGTATTAGCTGGTAAAGTTAAAGAACTTGGCATTAAAGAAATTAGTGCTATGTACAGTTTAACTATTAGTATGTGCTACGAACTTAAAGATGCGTATGCTAAATTTGGCAAGGAAGAGAATGCTAAATGGCACGACATGGCAGATAACTTCTTTAAGTTTATGATGGATAATTTCACTACCGAAGTTACTGTTATGGGCGCACGTGTAGCGTTAACTACATATAACTTGCCGTTTGTTCCTAACAAGTTAAAGAACTTTGACGAGTTCCACAAACGCTTTGGCAAATACGTAGTAGCGGCAGTAGCATAACTGTAAAGGAAAAGCCCCGCAAGGGGCTTTTTTACTATGGCAAATTACAAAATTAAAAAGTTAGATCGCAGAATGAATGGCTTTGGTAAGGCTAACTTTACTTACTGTATTACACCTACGTGGGCAAATACGTTCCACGAATACAGGATTTGGTTATGGGAAACTTATGGTCCAAGCGTTGAATTGGCAGATTGGGTCGGTATCGAAAACCAATCCGAAGAATGGTCTTGGCATACCGAATATGGATATAGGCGGTTATACCTAAGTGACAATGCGCTAACACACTTTATCCTAGCAAATCCAACTTGACAAACTTGAGTTTTGAGTGTACAATTGCAGTATACAGTTAAAGAAAGGTACAACATGGCAACAACTACAACAAGTACAGAAAAAGCAAAAAGCGTAACAGTAACTAATCCTAGTGTTGATGCGGCAGTACGTGAAAAGATTATTACGGCACGTATTGCGCTTTTGCTTAAGGCGCCATTTTTTGGCAACTTAGCAACACGACTAAAATTAGTAAACGCAGATAGCTGGTTGCCTACTGCGGCTACTGACGGACGTAATTTTTACTACAATAGTGAATTTGTAAATAAACTTCCTCAGAAACAAATTGAATTTTTAGTAGGGCATGAAGTACTACATGTGGTATATGATCACATGGGGCGTGCTGGCGATAGAGATAAACGCTTGTACAATGCTGCGGCAGACTATTGTGTAAATGCAGACTTAAAACAACAAAAAATTGGTGACTTTATCCCAATTGGTTTGTATAACAAAAAATACGATGGTTGGTCAAGTGAAGAAGTTTACGATGACTTGTATGCTAACGCTGACAAAATTGACATTGATGAGTTGATGAAGCACTTGCTTGATGAACACTTAGATGAAGATGGTGACGACGGCGAAGATGGAGATAATCCTAACGGCAAAGGTGGCGACAAAGAAGGTAAAGGTGGTCGCCCAGGTAAGATGACTGCTGAAGAAAAAAAAGCATTACGTGACGAAATACGTGAGGCTGTACTACAAGCGGCAGAGGCTGCAGGCGCAGGTAACTTGCCATCAGGCGTTAAGCGTATGATTAATTCTCTTACTAACCCACAAATGAACTGGCGCGAATTGATTCGTCAACAGATCCAAAGTTTAGTTAAGAGTGATTACACTTGGATGAAACCAAGTCGTCGTAGCTGGCACATGGATGCTATTTTTCCAGGCACTAACTTTGCAGATACAATTGATGTATGTGTAGCAATTGACGCATCAGGTTCAATGTCAAACGAAATGTTGCGTGATATTCTAAGTGAAGTTAAAGGTATTATGCAGGCATTTGATGACTTCAAACTACAGGTTTGGAGTTTTGACACAGAAGTTTACGGACATGAAGTGTTTACACCAGACAATATCGATGATATCGACTACTATGATGTACAAGGTGGTGGTGGTACATTGTTTGAATGTAACTGGGAATTTATGAAGGAAAATGAAATTGCTCCTAAATTCTTTGTTATGTTTACAGATGGGTATCCAGGTGATGGTTGGGGTGACGAAGATTACGCAGAAACATTGTTTGTAATTCACGGCACTACAAGTATTGAAGCACCATATGGACAAACAGCATACTATGAACTTAGTAAGGAACATGCCTAATGAAAATCTTAGGTGTAGGCAACGACAAGTACATCTGTGAAATTGAACTCAGTGAGATGATGACCATCATGGGCATAGATAATATGTACGATGTTGAAGAAATGCTACAGGCTGGTGCTCAAGTTGACATGGCTCGTACTATCAAGGCCGCTCGCTGGGTTCGCAACCTAGATGGGAAACATTTGAATCAGACCATACATCAAATAAAAGAAGTATTAGCAGGTGTTGAGAAGGTTAAAGAAACTGCCGTTGCTCTTAACTTGTTTAATAAATTAGCAGAGGAGAATGTATAATGCAATATCAAAGTTTTAGTTATACACCAACAGACATGGCAGAACAACTAACAGGTGCTACACACGATACACTTAATTGGTTATGGCGTCATGAATATCTTACTCGAGAAGAATACGAAGAACTAACCAATCAGTTGGTTGTTATGGCTATTCCTAATAAGAAAGGCTTTGGCAAACGATTGCTAGAACGTTTCTTTGGTACTAAAGATGACGAAAACATTTGGGTATTTCCTATTGTAGAAGTAGCAGATCATTATCGAAATGCTAACCCAAATACTCCAAAGAACGTAACCAAACTTAATGCCAAGCCTAAGCTAGAGGTTGTGGACAATGAAAAACCTGATTGAGTTTTTATGGGCCGGCTGTTGGCATCATTGGGAGGAAACAGATCGAAATGGTGTTGCTGACGAGAAGGGTACCGTAATCGGTTACGCCAGTTTCTGTCGTTGCAACAAATGTGGTACGCCACGACGTTTTAATTTGTACAAAGGATATCTATGAATAAGTATCTATTCTTTACTCTAGCGATTATTGCTATCCCATTTGTAATGATTTACATGTGGGTTCGTCATCCTGTGTTAGTATGGCGCGAAGCACGTAAGAGTTGGCGTATGATTAATCACGGAGAACAGGAATGAGCACAGGTCAAGCACCAACACAAGCAGATCTAGATCTACAGCAGATCATTAATCTAATAGACACAGTATTGACTTCAGACGATCAACGTCTTAAAGACATGCTACGTCAACTATTAGTCACTACTATTCTTATCACTGGAGAGAATCC
>Ga0208618_1000231_pt1 | contig 26370 bp, 21 predicted proteins | sample CryBogCBE18Jul08_FD_184585 | JGI IMG/M metagenome (GOLD analysis project Ga0208618, IMG submission 184585) | Freshwater microbial communities from Crystal Bog, Wisconsin, USA - CBE18Jul08 (SPAdes) | ecosystem: Environmental > Aquatic > Freshwater > Lake | place: Crystal Bog, Wisconsin, USA...
GTCCAATCGCGCCAAGAGCTATCCAGCAAAATTACGCGAACTTAGTCCCTCAGCTGACGTGCAAACACGCACCTTTGCTGCGCGTTATTCAATTCTTGACGTCGATGCGGCGATATCGCTGGGTATGAGCGCAACGCTCGAGATTGCAACACAAGGCGTTCAGGCAATCGTCAAACTGCCGATGTCGGCGCTGTTTAACCAAGGCGCCGGTCCGGCGCTTTGGAGAGTGGATCAAGAGGGGCGGGTTCAATTGCTGCCCGTCAAAGTTGTGCGCTACGAGGCGGATCATGTGCTTGTGACAGGCGTGAGCGAGGGGGATAAAATTGTTTTGCTCGGCGTGCATAAGCTCGAGGCAGGACGCAAGGTTCGCGCAATTGAGCGCCCGGTTTAGGAGCGCTTAATCTTTGTCTCGTTTTAATCTTTCACAATGGGCTGTTAAGCGCCCAACGTTGATGCTTTTCCTGATGATCGCCATCAGCATCGCGGGAGCCATGTCTTATGTTAGGCTTGGGCGCGCAGAAGATCCTTCTTTCACAATCAAAATAGCTGTTGTCACGGCCTATTGGCCAGGCGCCACATCAAAAGATATGCGTGATCAGCTTGGCGATGTTGTTGAGAAGAAAATCCAAGAGCTGCCCTATCTCGATAAAATCGAAACTTATGTGAAGCCAGGCTTTCTTGCCATGCAGGTTGTGTTGAAGGACTCGACGCCTGCTAAGGAAGTGCCAACGCTTTTCTATCAATTGCGTAAAAAACTCTACGACATCAAAGCCATTCTGCCTCAAGGGGTTATTGGTCCAAACGTTAATGATGAATTTGGCGATGTTGATACGGTGCTTTACGCCGTGAGCGGCGAGGGGGTTGATTTTCAACTGCTCGACAAGGTTGTCGAGAGAATGCGTCAACGGCTTTTGGAGGTTCCTGACGCAACAAAAATAGATGTCGTCGGCAAGCAGGCGCGTCGCATTTATGTCGAGTTTAGCGAAGCAAAAATCGCCAACCTTGGCATAGAGCCGCAAGCCATTCTTGATTCTTTGACGAAGCAAAACACAGTTGCTGACGCGGGCGTTTTTGAAACGTCCACGAACCGCGTGCGCATTATCGTCACCGAAGAGCTGAAAGGCGCGGATGCGATTGCCGCGATTCCCGTTGAGGCAAATGGCAAAGTCATCAGACTGGGCGATATTGCGAGGGTGTTTCCAGGATTTGAGGATCCCCCTCAATTTCTTGCGCGCTACAATGGCGTACCAGCAATGGTGGTCGGCGTTGTCATGGCGAAGGGCGCAAATGTGCTGCGCTTTGGCGAGAATATCAAACAAGCGATTGATGAGGTGCGGGCGCAAACGCCGCTTGGAGTCGATATTGATCAGATTGCGGATCAGCCAAAGGTTGTTGAGGCTGCCGTCGGCGAATTCACCCGTTCCTTCATTGAGGCCTTGATCATTGTGCTTGGCGTCAGCTTCGTTTCTCTAGGTTTTAGAACTGGCATTGTGGTGGCGTTATCCGTGCCATTGGTGTTGGCGATGGTGTTTATCTTCATGAATGTGATGGGGATAGATTTGCAGCGTATCTCGCTTGGCGCTTTAATTATTGCTCTGGGCTTGCTGGTTGATGACGCCATTATCGCCGTTGAAATGATGATGGTGAAAATGGAGCAGGGCTACAGTCGGTTGAAGGCTGCGACATTCGCATGGGAGTCAACTGCCTTTCCAATGTTAACAGGAACATTGATCACGGCAGCCGGGTTTATGCCTGTTGGCTTCGCCAATTCTGGCGTTGGCGAATACACTGGCTCAATGTTTTGGGTGCTCCTTATTGCACTCATCGCCTCTTGGTTTGTGGCGGTGTTATTTACGCCCTACATCGGCGTCGCGCTCTTACCAAATTTTGGTCAAAACGCTGCCGGGCATGATCCTGAAGCAATCTATCAGACGCCTGCTTATTTGCGTTTACGTGAAGCTGTCACATGGGCTGTCGATCATCGGTTGCGCGTCATTTCCGGCACAGTGGCAGTCTTTTTTATGGCCTGCGGCGGTTTTGTTGTTGTGCAAAAACAATTCTTTCCCTATGCGGAGCGATTAGAGTTATTCTTTCAGCTACAATTGCCAGAGGGCTCGTCAATTTTTGCTTCGCTAGAGGCGGCAAAGCAGGCGGAGTTGCTCATTAAGGATGATCCTGACGCTCGTTTTTATACGACCTATGTTGGTCAAGGCCCGCCACGATTTTGGCTTGGATTGAATCCGCAGCTGCCAAACGAGTCTTATGCAGAAATCGTGATTGTCACCAAGGATGTTGAGGCGCGTGAGCGAATTAAGAAAAAGCTTGAAAAGGCTTTGGCCTCTGGGGCGGTGCCGCAGGCGCGGGGGAGAATAGAGCGCTTTAGCTATGGGCCGCCAGTTGGCTTGCCTGTGCAATTTAGAGTAGTTGGCGACGACCCGCAAAAAATACGTGAAATTGCTTATCAGCTTCGTGATCTGATGCGTAAAGACACAGGCGTTGTTGAGCCGCATCTTTTATGGAACGAACAAACGCCAACTGTGCGGCTTGTGATCGATCAAGATCGTGCGCGCTTGTTAAATGTAACGCCGCAAGAAATTTCTAATCGTTTGCAGATGTCAATTTCTGGCGTGACCGTGACAACTTTGCGCGATGGCGTTGACGCCGTTGGCGTTGTCATGCGCGCTGTTGCCAGCGAGCGCGGCGATTTGGGTAAGCTCGGCGACATTGTTGTTTATTCTCGCGACGGTAAGCCTGTGACGGTATCTCAGGTGGCGAAAATTGTTTTTGATCATGAGGAGCCCATCATTTGGCGTCGCAATCGTCATATGATGCTAACGGTGCGCGCGGGCGTTAAAGACGGTGTCCAGGCCCCAGATGTATCCAGTCGACTTTGGGCGCAGATGGCGCAACTTCGCCAGTCCTTGCCGCCGGACTACCGTATAGAAATGGGTGGCGCGATTGAGGAGTCCGGCAAGGGGCAGGGGTCGATTTTCAGCCTTTTTCCATTCGTTGGCCTTCTAATGCTGACGATTGTGATGCTGCAGTTGCAAAACTTTACGCGCGCAGGGCTCGTGATGATGAGTGCGCCTTTGGGTATTATCGGGGCTTCACTGGCGCTTAATGTCGCTCATGCGCCTTTTGGTTTTGTTGCAATGCTTGGCCTGTTTGCCTTGTCGGGCATGGACATGCGCAATTCGATCATTCTCGTCGACCAAGTGCGTCAGGATCTTGATCATGGCGCAACCTATCGTGAGGCGATCATCGGCGCCACCGTGCGTCGCGTTCGACCCGTGTTGCTTACCGCGATGGCGGCGATCCTCGCAATGGCCCCGCTGTCTCAATCTGCCTTTTGGGGACCGATGGCGCTGACAATCATGGGCGGTTTATTTGTTGCGACTTTCTTGACCGTGCTTTTTCTGCCAGCGCTCTATGCTATGTGGTTTCGTCATAAGCTGGATCATCGCTTACGCGAGGCTTCAGCCGCCTCTTGAGCGGCAAAATTGTCTAATCTTTCGCTTTTGAGCAGGGCGTAAGAATTTATTTTTGGCGCGTCTGATCGCATGGTTGCCTTTAGCGTAAAAAGCCGCAAGAAATAGGATCCTTTTTTGAAATATCAGAAAGCATGGTCGTCGATGAAGGTTACTCTGGTTCAGATGAATTCAATCAGTGATAAAGCGGTTAATCTTGCTCAAGCGCGCAGATTGATCGAACAGGCTGTCACGCAAGAGCGTCCAGATTGGATCTGTCTGCCTGAGGTATTTGATTTTATGGGCGGCTCGCGCGCAGAGAAAATGGCGGCGGCGGAAGAGCTGCCTGGCGGTCCAGCCTATGAGATGTGCAGCGAGCTTGCCCGGAAACATAAAATTTTTATCCATGCAGGCTCAATTTTAGAAAAAATTGCAGATGAAGATCGTCTTCATAATACCAGCGTCGCTTTTAATCGCGAGGGAAAAGAGGTTGCGCGATATCGTAAGATCCACATGTTCGACATCACAGCGCCAGATGGGGCGAAATATCATGAAAGCGCCGCCTTCAAAGCAGGCGATGCGATTGTGACCTATGATGTTGAAGGCGTTAAGGTTGGCTGCGCCATTTGTTATGATTTGCGTTTTCCCTATCTTTTTCAAGCTTTGGCTGAGCAAGGCGTGGATATTGTCGCTCTTCCTGCCGCCTTTACGCTTGTTACCGGCAAGGATCATTGGGAAGTGCTCTGCCGCGCGCGCGCTATAGAAATGCAGGCTTATGTTTGTGCGCCAGGTCAAACTGGCTCGCATAAGGCAGGGCATGAGACGCGCTTTACTTATGGCAATTCTTTGATTGCAGATCCATGGGGGCATGTTGTTGCAAAAGCCTCGGAGGGCCCTGGTCTTGTCTCAACGCATGTCGACCTTGATCGCATTCGCAAAGTGCGCGCCATGATCCCCGTTGCGCAGCATCGTGTAAAAATTGGCGCTTGAGTCGCATATGTGCAGCCTTAGAGCTGCACATGTTTGTCTGCTTGGTTAGAGGCATGATGATCTTTTGTTGGCGATGTTGGGCAGACATGAGGCGGGGATGGCGGTTACTGATTTGATAGCAGCGAAAAATATGTTTGAGCTTCAAGGATTCTAAATGCGTAAATTAAGCGCGGCCGTCGCCGCTTTTGCTGTTTTGGCTGCGCTCGTTGGCGTGCATCGATCAGACACTGACCTTTTTCTTCTAGCTTTTGCTTCAGCCTTATGTGCAGTTACGACCCTTCGTGGCGCATATATGTCATCTTTCATGAAGATATTTGCGGGGATCTTTTCAACTGAAACAATTGTGTTGGGTGTTATACGCCTACTCGAAGCGGAAGGCTGGTGGCCTGACGCTTTGGTTTATTTTACGCCGCCAGAAAATATGGCGCTCACTGTTGCTGTTTTTTCAGTCATCGTTTACGCAGTTTCAAATCTAAGCGTCGTTCGCGACATGACGCGAATTGCAGATCTTTATTTTGATGCGCCAGATCGTGGCGAAGGTCGGGTGTGGCCATTTCCTTCATTTCGAGCGCGTGAAAGTTTTATCGCAATCGCGATGATTGTTGTTCTTGTGCTGATTAATCAGGCTCAGGTCGGCATTTCGGTGAGGCTGTCTTTCTTTAACAGAGACTGGTTCAACGCCATTCAGGAAAAAAACGCTGCGGAATTTTGGCGGCAATTGCTTTATGTCTTCACGCCATGGGCTTTCATCTACGTTGCAATTGCTGTCGTAGAATTTGTCGTTCAATCAATATTGATCATTCGCTGGCGTTTATGGCTTACGCAGCATTATGCGACGCGTTGGCTTGGCCGTCATACACATTATGTGATGGCGCTTACTGATCGAGAAGCTGACAATCCAGATCAGCGTATTGCCGAAGATGTCAATCGTTTCATTAGCGGTGGCGAGGATGGGTATGGCGTCTATTCTTATTCAATTCTTCTCATTTCAACTGTCAGCTCTCTTGTCTCATTCTCTTATGTATTGTGGGATCTTTCAGGCAATTATCCTTTGCCAGGAACAAATATACATGTGCCGGGATTTTTGTTCTGGGTTGTGTTGTTTTACGCAGCCATAGGCACGCTGGTGACGCATCTCATTGGTCGTTCTCTAACGGCGCTTTATTTTGATCGTCAGCATCGTGAGGCGGATTTTCGCTTCTCTCTGGCGCGTTTACGGGAATATAGCGAACAGATTGCCCTGCTTTCAGGCGAGAGTTCCGAGCGCGCGAGCCTATATCATCGCTTTAGCGAAATTGTGCGTAACTATCTCGCCATTGTCGCCAAGCGGAAGCAATTGATGGCCTTTACGGCATCCTATGGCCAATTATCGCCCATTATTCCTTATGTGATTACGGCGCCGTTTTATTTTGCCGGTCGCATTCAATTGGGTGTGATGACCCAGACCGCTAGCGCTTTTGGGCGTGTTGAGGGCGCTCTGACCTTCTTCATTAATTATTACACATCGCTTGCAAATTTTAAATCAGTTCTAGACCGTTTGACCTCCTTTGATCAGGCGATTGATCAGGCGCAAGCCCAGGCGGCGCAGGCGCAGATTGTCTCGCATGTCGCAGGAAAGACCCTCAGCCTAAATAATGTGACGCTGTGTCTGCCTGATCGGCGTGAGATCGTTCACGTGGGGGCATTGGAGCTGCAACCTGAAACGGCAGTGTTGCTGACAGGTCCCTCAGGTTCTGGAAAGTCTACGCTCTTTCGCGCCATTGCTGGGGTCTGGCCGCATGTGCGGGGGCGCATCAATATTCCCAAGGGCGCGCATCTGATGCTTGCGCCGCAGCGTCCCTATATTCCAATGGGAACGCTTGTTCAGGCGATTGTTTATCCTGGCGATCTTCAAGGCTATAGCCGTGCAGAGATTGAAGAGGCGTTGCGCGCCGCCTGCTTGGCGTCTTTCGTTGATCGGCTTGATGAAGAAAATCATTGGGCGCAGAGATTGTCAGGCGGCGAACAACAACGTGTGGCGATTGCTCGCGCGCTGCTTGCAAAGCCTGATTGGCTCTTTCTTGATGAGGCGACGTCCGCGTTGGACGAAAAGCTTGAGGCGGAGATCTATCGCATGCTGCGCCAGAAGCTTGCAACCACAACGATTATTTCAATTGGTCATCGCGCGACGCTCCTTGATTATCACGAGCGTCATCTCGAAATGACGCTCGGCGGCGATGGCTTATTCTCGCCGCAAGACAGGGGTGTGGCGTGACGAGCGGAGATAAGGGGTCTGGACGGGAGGGCGGACGCTCGCTCAAGACCCGCGTAAAAACGGCGCGCAAGCGCAGTCTGTCGTCTACGCTATGGCTCGAAAGACAGCTCAATGATCCTTATGTCGCGCGCGCCAAGAGAGAGGGTTATCGTTCGCGCGCCGCTTATAAGCTGCTTGAAATGGATGAGCGCTTTAATCTTTTAAAACCGGGCGGACGTATCATTGATCTTGGCGCCGCTCCTGGCGGCTGGTCTCAGATTGCGGCAGATCGTGTGAAGGCTAAGGATGGACGTGGCAAGGTTGTCGGCGTTGACTTACTAGATATGGAGCCAATTGCCGGCGTAATCTTTGCAATCAAAGACTTCAATGATGAAGATGCGCCGCAGATGATTAAAGACATGCTTGGTGGGGAAGCGGATGGCGTCATGTCAGACATGGCGGCGAATGCGACTGGTCACAAGCAAACAGATCATCTACGAATTGTTGCGCTCGCTGAGCTTGCCCTCGAATTTGCTGTCGATGTTCTTGCTCCCGGAGGTTTTTTTGTCGCCAAAGTATTGCAGGGCGGCACAGAGGGGCAGGTGCTTACAAAATTAAAGCGTGATTTTACCCTCGTGCGTCATGTCAAGCCGGCTGCAAGCCGCGCGGATTCTGCGGAGCTTTATGTATTGGCGACAGGCTTTCGCGGCAATAAATCTTAAATTATTGCTTTTTGCGAGAGGTTAGCCCGTCGCCGGCGTCTGACGCTAGCCGCCAAAAGATGAAGACCGATAAGGCTGAAGCAAGGGCCACAGCATAGAAGGCGGGCTTAAAATCGCTAGCGTATAAATCAAGCCCAGCATGCAGCGCCCTGGCGGCTTCTAAAATTGCCGCGCTGATTGCAACTCCTGTCGCAAGAGATAGTTGCTGGCAAACTGCGGTAAAGCTTGTTGCGTTACTCATGAATTTATCTGGTACGTCTGCAAATGCAATTGCATTGAGCGATGTGAATTCCAGTGACCGAAAAAAGCCGCCGACAAGAATAATCAGCATGATCAATGCATGCGGCGTAGCGGCGGTAAAATATGACGTAATAAAGATAAAAGATGATGAGATCAGCGCATTTACGATGAGAACGCGCCGGAACCCAAATTTATTGAGAATGGGCTGCGCGGTAATTTTCATAATAATGGCGCCAGCTGCGCCAACAAAGGTAATCCAGCCTGATTGTGCCGCGGTAAGATTAAAGCCGCGTTGTAGAAGAAGCGGGATGAGGAAAGGCGTTGCGCCAACGCCGATGCGAAAAAGAAAGCCGCCATAAATGGCTGCGTGAAATGTCGGTATGCGCAGCAGGGTTAAATCAAGGATCGGATAGGCGGCGCGCCGTGCATGTTTGATATAAGCGCCAAGAGAAACTGCGCCCATTAGAATTGTCAGTGCGTCGACACGGGGAGGCGCTAAACCGCGGCCCAAAATTGTAAAACCAAAGACAAGGCAGGAAAGGCCGACGCCTAAATAGATTGCGCCTTTCATATCAAGCGGACGCATGTCACGTTCTTTAAGATCAGGAATAAAGTAGCTTGCCAGCGCGACGCCTAAAAACCCGATAGGCGTATTAATCCAAAATATGTACCGCCAGTTAAAATAGGTTGCAAGAAACCCGCCAAGCGGCGGGCCAATGATTGGGCCAATGAGGGCTGGTATAGCAAGCCAGGCCATGGCGCGGACCAGTTCGTGACGCGGGGCGCTGCGCAAGAGAACAAGTCTTCCTACGGGCGTCATCATTGCCCCGCCAAGTCCCTGCACGCTACGGGCGGCGACTATTGTCGCCAGGGAGTTTGAAAGCCCGCAAAGAATGGAGCCAAGCATAAAAATCATAATTGCTGCGCGAAAGACCTGACGCGCGCCGAATTTATCAGCGACCCATCCAGACAGCGGAATGAAGACGGCGAGAGAGAGTAAATAAGAGGTGAGCGCAAGCTTAAGAGAGACAGGATCTTCGTGCAGATCCAACGCCATTGCGGGTAAAGCTGTTGCAAGAACGGTTCCGTCAAGCTGCTCCATGAACAGCGCCGTCGCAACAATCAGGGGCGTAATCAGAGGATAAGACAATTTTTTAAAAGCGTTCGTTACTCGCGAGCGTGTTAAAGAGTTATGCGTGATTTATTCATGCCCTGAAGTCATACTGGTTGGGTTGTCCAGGCCTTTGAGAGAGAGTGTGAAAATTTCAACGCCAGTTTCTGTTACGCCAATTGAATGTTCAAATTGCGCAGAAAGAGAGCGGTCTCTTGTTACGGCCGTCCAGCCGTCCGATAGAACCTTTACCTGTGGCTTGCCGAGATTGATCATAGGTTCGATTGTAAAAAACATGCCCGGCTTTAGCTCGACGCCTTGGCCGCGTGCGCCATAATGAAGAATATTGGGTTCATCATGAAAGACGCGACCCAATCCGTGACCGCAAAAGTCTCGCACAACAGAACAACGTTCGCTCTCGGCGTATTCCTGAATAGCAGCGCCAATATCCCCGGTTTTTGCGCCAGGTTTTACTTCTGCGATGCCGCGCAAGAGCGACTCATAGGTCACATCAATCAGTCGTTGCGCTTTGCGTGGAATGTCACCAACAGCAAACATGCGGCTTGCGTCGCCATGCCAGCCATCAAGAATAAAGGTGACGTCAATATTGACGATATCTCCCTCGCGTAGAGGCTTGGCGTCCGGTACGCCGTGGCAAACTACGTGATTGACTGAGGTACAGATGGATTTGCGATAGCCGCGATAATCGAGTGGGGCGGGATAAGCGCCGCGTTCCAGGGCAAATGCGTAAATTATTTCATCCAGCGCTTGAGTGGTAATGCCTGGCTTTACATGAGGGGCAAGCATGTCAAGCGCTTCGCCAGCCAAGCGTCCGACCCGGCGCATGCCGTCAAATTCTGCTGGGCTGTGGAGTTTGATGTGTCCACTTTTACGACCTGGTGGGGCAAGATGCGACTCAATAAAGCTCATTTTCTTGATCATATCTGTTGGATGTTGAGTTATTGTTGCTCAAACTAATGGTTTCGCGCGCCAAAGCAAGCCGCGCCTGCCTGGGGCAATGTGTAAACTGTCTCTTTTCTGGATGTTGTAACGCCCTGTTTATTCTATTGGCTAAATGCGTTCTAGCTGTTGTTGTTCGTGCTGGCGTTTGGCTGTGTGGCAAAGAAAGTTAGGGCGAGGACAGTATGAGAATTAAATTATGTTCTATATTGAAAATCCTGTTTGTCGCTCAAGACCCGGCTGGAGCGGAAAATGACTGATACGCAGATAACCGCGGCAGTTTTGGTGATTGGCGACGAAGTTCTTTCAGGCCGAACCCAAGATATTAATACCCATTATATCGCAAATTATCTTGGCGCATTGGGGATTGATTTATGTGAAGCGCGAATCGTTGGCGATCGTATGAGCGATATTGTTGGCGCGGTGAATTCTTTGCGCGAAAAATACACCTATGTTTTTACAACGGGTGGCATCGGTCCAACGCATGACGATATTACGGCAGAAGCTATTGCTTGCGCCTTCGGCGTGGCAATTGAAGAAGATCCACGCGCCCTTGCGTTACTTAAAGAGCGCTTCAGCGAGGCAGAACTCAATGCTGCGCGCCGTCGTATGGCGCGCATTCCCTCAGGCGCAGAGCTTGTGCCAAATATTGTCTCTAAGGCGCCAGGCTTTTGGATTGGCAATGTTATTGTCATGGCGGGTGTTCCTAAGATTATGCAATCAATGTTGGATACAGTAGGTCCTAAGCTTGCAAGCAGTAGTCGCGTGCTTACTGAGACAATTGAGCTTGGGGCTATTCCAGAAGGCGCTTATGCGCATAGACTTGAAGAAATAGCGCGGCAATACGAAGGAGTTAGTCTTGGCTCCTATCCAAGTTTCAGCGCAGATGGTTTTCGAAATCAGGTCGTTTTACGCAGCAGGGATTGTGAGTTACTTGCGCGCGCCGCAGCTGATGTCCGCGCGATGGCGTCGACTTTAGGTGGCGCCGGCGGCGTCGCCGGCTGACCCAAAAGGGAGTATTCATTGACGGTGCGGCCCTTGCAGCAACATGAGATCATCTCCTGGCGTCGGTTCCACGATGACACGCTTCTGCTTGCGGGTAAGCTTACTCAGCTCACACATTTGACGACAATTGTTGCGATAACGCGCGGCGGCCTTGTGCCCGCAGCGATCATCGCGAGAGAATTAAACATACGCTGTATCGATACGATTGGCGTAAAAAGTTATGAGGATAACAAGCGTCGCGGTGAGATGATGATTACCAAGGGATTGAGTTCAGAACTATTGGCTCAATCTTTTGATCACATCGTGATCGTTGACGATCTTGCTGATACAGGTCGGACGGCTCAGGTAGTGCGCGCTATGTTGCCCGGCGCATATTTAGCAACTCCCTACGTTAAACCAGAGGGAGCGGTCTACGTAGACTATTATGCCTGCCAATATCCTCAGGATGTTTGGTTGGTCTTTCCTTGGGATGTGGATCAGCTTTTGCAGGATAAAAAGCCTGAAACATCGGTCTTTTGACGATCTTTGAGGGCCTTGAGCGCCAAATTTTTCTTGTTGTCTATCGATTGCCTTGTGTGGGAGCGTAATTTTCTCTTGTCCCCAGAGCTTGAGGCCTCTTATAACGACGTTGTTTGCGGGCGTGGCGAAACTGGTAGACGCAACGGACTTAAAACAATTTGAGTGCTCCGGCGGGGAAACCCATGGAGTAGAACCGCTCAAAGTCGGGGAAACCTCTTTTGTGGCAATCCCGAGCCAAGCCTGCCTTACGGCGGGAAGGTGTAGAGACTAGACGGGCGGCGCCTAAGACGGGATGGCGAAAGTTGTCGCGGGATGGCGAAGGTATAGTCCAGACCCCAAACCTGCTTGCGCAGGGCGGCGAAAGTCGTAGTGGGTATGAAAATCCGTAGGGCCGAACAGGCCTGTGCCGGTTCGATTCCGGCCGCCCGCACCAGAATACAGCCACAAAATAAATTGATATCAATATACTGAGCTCTACTGGGCGAGTGGCGGCTGAGAGGGTCGGCTGTCGCCTGCGATCTCTTCCCAGTTTATTCATTGCGGTTGTTTCGGTGGTTTGACGTAGAACCGGCAATCCTGCGTCCTTCACAGCAAAAGGACTGGCGTTCACCCCGGCCAGCCAGTTGTTTCCTTTGTTGAATGTTCCAGCTCTTGAAGAAAAGAAAAACCGCCAGTGGAGAGCTGGCGGTTCGAGCTGACACATGGATTAAACAAAAAGTCAGAAACTCTGTTCACTCAGATAGAGTAATGGAACATCTATAAAGGGCGTATCGATATCGTCGTCGAGCTGGTTCATGTTTTTGCCTCAATAAGTCTGTTTTGGTGAAAACAAACTATAAAAGTTCAATTAGTCTGGATGTGTGGGGGCGCACATGTTGGTTAAAAATTGATCGCTCATGATGCGGGAGCGATTTTGCTCTGGCGACAAAAACATCGAAACAATCGCTATGATCGATCAACAGAATATATTTTGTTGGCGTGCTCTTTATACAAAAGAGCCATATTCGCTCTCGTTAAGATCACAATGAAACGGAAAGACACGCGCTGTCAGTATGACCAAGCTGAGTGGTGGCGAATTTCCGATAATAGCAGGATAGGAAGGACAATGTCGGCTAATAATAATCAGTATAGCCTATACCATATTTTAGTCGCTTCTGCTGGCAATCTCGTTGAATGGTATGACTTCTACATCTATTCTGCTTTCTCTCTCTATTTCGTAGATGCATTTTTCCCGGGGAATGATCCGGTTGCACAAATGTTGTCAGCTTCGGGGGTCTTTGCGCTAGGCTTTTTGATGCGGCCTGTTGGCGCCCTTATTTTCGGACGAATAGGTGATCGACATGGTCGGCGTAAGGCGCTGGTGCTCTCCATTGTGCTGATGTGCGCAGGTTCTTCCCTGATTGCCGTAATGCCAACCTACGACTCCATTGGCGTTGCGGCGCCCGCGCTTCTTCTCATTGCGCGTCTTCTGCAGGGGGCAAGTCTGGGTGGTGAATATGGGTCAAGCGCGACTTATCTCGCGGAAGCGGCGCCGCCTCGATGTCGGGGATTATATTCAAGTTTCCAGTATGTGACGATTATTTGTGGTCAGTTGCTTGCATTAACGTTGCTACTCTTCTTACAAAATATTGCGCTTGATGACGCTTCGTTGCGGCAATGGGGCTGGCGGATACCATTCGTTATCGGCGGTCTCCTCGCTATTGCTAGCTTATGGCTGCGCAGAGACCTCTCTGAGACAACATCCTTCGAGTCCATGCGCTATGACGACAGGCGGGGATCGCTGCGCGCCTTACTTGATCATAAGCGCGAGACAATGACTGTCGTTGGTCTGACGCTTGGGGGAACCATCGCCTTTTACGTCTACACCACCTATATGCAGAAGTTTCTTAAACTCTCGGTAGGTCTGAGTGCGGTAGAAACCAGCTGGGTTACGACCTTCTCGCTCCTCTTTGCGCTTGTTCTTCAACCTTTTTACGGCGCGCTTTCTGATCGCGTGGGACGTCGACCAATGCTGTTGGCTTTTGGGATACTTGGCGCCTTATGCACAACGCCGCTTCTTACCGCAATTCAGCATGCAAAAAGCGCGCTAGCGGCGCTCGCCTACATATGCTGCGCATGGTTGATTGTAGGTCTCTACACCTCAATCAACGCCGTCGTAAAAGCAGAGCTTTTTCCAGCATCGATTCGTGTTACAGGCGTGGCTTTGCCTTATGCGCTTACTGTATCGATTTTTGGTGGATCAGCAGAATATGTTGCGCTCATGTTCAAGACTTCTCAGCATGAAGAATGGTTTTTCTACTATGCTTCCGCATCAATGCTCATTTCTCTGATCGTCTATGCAATGATGCCGGAAACAGGAAATAAATTAAATATTGATGGCTAGTCAGTATTTATTATCAGAGATAAACAAAGCGTTGCTATGACCGGGGTGTTCAAGATTGTTCAAGGCGTCATGCAGTAATGCTCGATGATATTTTGTAGCTCTCTGCTTTTGCCCGGTCAAATAAGCAATAGGAATCTGTCGTCTGCTCTGCTAAAATTTAAGTCCCTATTGATTAAGGCAACATCTAATCACTTTGGTAAATTATGTTTCTCATTCATAATTCAGCGCAACAGGCTCCCATTCTTGCTGGCGCTATTGTTGGGGCTTGTCGCTTATCTAGTGAATGGTTTTCTGACGCACAGCCGCGTGTGTTAGAGGCATTGTTCGAGCATTTGCTTGGGTTTCGTGCAGACTTTAATGCGCTCCCTGCGATTAATCCTGCTGATGTCAAAGAGATATTGCTCAGCTCATCGCAACGTCGTGAGCTCATCGAGTTGATGGTTACGATGGAGATGATGTGTTGCCCTATTCCACAAGCCCTTCAGGACTCAGTTGATTATTGGGCCAAGGAGCTTGAGGTTGATGACAGCGCGCTTGTGTTAGTGCGGGAGCTCAGTCGTAATGCGCACATACAAGCAACAACGGATTTTTATCGACTGAGCTGGATTGGCGAGGGGGATGCGCAAGATGATCCCATATTCCAACGTCTCCTCAACGATTATGGTGCGAGCGTTTACGCGCTGACAGTAGAGCCGGATCCAAGAGAAACAGCACGCTGGCAAGTCTTGAAGGATTGTCCCATGGGGAGCCTAGGGTATGAACTTTGGCTTTTTTACCAGAAGCGCGGCTTTAAGTTACCCGGAGTAGTTGGCGGGGCAAATTCGGCCCTAGCGCATCACGATTGGGTGCATGTCATCGCTGGTTATGACACGACAGCAATCGGAGAGTTAGAGGTAACAGCCTTCATGGCGAGTGCAAGTCGATCTCCAGGATCGATGCTGGGTTTTATCGGCGCTGTCAGTATCTACGAAACAGGTCTCCTACAAAGTCTGGTGACACATAGTTATTCAAAGACACTGTCTGCTCCGGGTGGGGCTGAACGTGTTGTTATGGCAATAAATGCAGGTAAAAATTGTCGTTTTGATCCTCTTATTGGCGTTGATTATTTTAGTATCGCTGATCGCTCACTTGAAAAAATAAGAGAGGAGTGGGGCTTGTCGGTCAAAACAAGAGTATAAAATTTCACGAGTAGATAATGGATGTTGCGTTTTATGCTTTTTCCTGATTAGCGCTGAGGCCAGGCCTGAATAAGCTTGACTAGACTAAGGTAATAGAGATCACGGGCTAATAAGTCTTTGAAAGATAGTCTGCGATTATTTTTGCATCCTCTTCAGAAATTGGCGCGTGATAATTTTTTATCATTTTCGAAACTTCATTTTCCCAAAACTTAAGTCCTTGGTTTTTGGGTTGTGTCTCGATGTAATCAACGGAATGACAAGACAGGCAGTTGTTTTGTGCGGCATCGCTGCCAGCGCCAGGACGCAACCTTTGCTCCTCTCTATCAGGAAGCTTGTAGGTAAGTGGTTTAGACCTGGCTTCTAGGGAGCAGAGAGTTAATAAGACTATTGAAGCCATCAAAGCTTTCGTTAGGCTAAGAAACATCATCAAACTCCTCAAGAGGCGATCACGCGCACTGTTTCGACAGCATTGCGCATATAACCTGCAGGGTTCCATAGAGCGCGTTGAGGCTGAGACTGGCCTATTCTATTGGTCGCGCATACTTTAATGTTATGTAGGCCTTTCGTTAGCTTGATAGTTGCTTGCCATTCTCGAAAGGAATAATTGCCGTAATCCTTGCCTAGCGTTGTTGTCAGCCAGCTTTGACCATCGTCGATTGATAGCAAAACTTCAGATATTCCATATCCGCCATCAAATGCTATGCCTTGAAAAGTTGTGGGCGTATTCACAGGGCAGTGTGCATTATCCGTAAAATTGGTGATGAATGAGCGAACATTAAAGCGATTAATTGGAATTGTTGCCAGTGGCGTTGCGCCGGGTTCTGTGCAAGCGCAGCTGTTAGCTGGAATTCTGTAGCCTTTTTCTATCCAATAACCATTAAAATCTGTGTCAATTACCACTATCTCATTTAGATGTTTAAGCCAGTATGTGCCATAATAACCAGGCACGATGAGGCGCAAGGGATAGCCATTAAGCCATGGAAGATCCTCGCCATTCATGGAATATGCGATTATGACCTCGCCATTGCGGGCATGATCAATGTCCAAGGCTTTCACGACATCAGGCGTCTGAGGATTAACCGGCTCATCCAGGCCTGCAAAAGTCACATTCTTGACGCCCGCTTGAACGCCAGCTTTGTCCAGAAGATGTCTGAGTGAAACGCCTTTCCATCGAGCGTTTCCCATCGCGCCATTCGCCAGCTGACCACCGGCAACGCGTGGGTTGAAAAAACCTCGACTATTTCCCGAGCATTGATTAACAGCCACAATCTCAACAGGCTCAAAGTCGTTCTTTAAATCACTCAAGGATAATGACAAGGCGCGGTCTATTTTTCCTTTTATATTTAATCGAAAAGTATCTGGATCAATCGATAGAGGAATATCGGAAAGGTGATAGCGGACAAAAAAGGCATCATTTGGCGTGATGACCCCTTCATTAAAAACGCTAAATGGCGTCTCCAACTGAGGCGGTCGCGCGGTGAGCTGAATAAGCGGACGCTTGCCTGGGTAGCGAACAAGTGGGCGCGCGCCATTGTCAAAAGGTAGGGTGACAAAGTCTTCAGCTTTAGAAACTTTCGACAAACTCATGTTGCCAATGATGGCCGATCCAACAAGATTGCCGGCGTAATTTAAAAAAGTACGGCGCTGCATCATTGATCTCTATATTTATTCATTAAGAAACTTTTACCAATCAAACAGTTTTGCTCTCATCATGCAAGTTTTTTTGCTCAAGCTGCGTCGAACTTAGAAGAATAATTTGAGAAAGACTTTCGGGATGCTTTGCAAACTATGCGCTCTATGCCAAGTTTTTATCGTGGTGAGCGCATGCGCCTTTTTTGATAGTGACTAAGCGTAAATTTTATTAATATTATTCGGCAGGCGCGTTGAGTGCGAGATCACAGTCATCGATTTACCGTAATTTAATCAGATGCCCGTTCGCTTTCATTTAAGCGAACGGGTTAGGCTTGTTGGGCAGATTAGGGTTATGACGGCCTCCTTTATCTATTTTCAATCATGAGTTGTAATTTTCTGAGCAATATTCTGGATAGTCTTTGCAGGGATCATAGGCATATGTGGTTTGCAGGCTGGCGCTCCGTTCTGATGGGTCGTAAGCAGCGTGGGCCGAAGTTGTTCCAAGGCTTGCGGAAGCCACGCCGAGGGTTAATGCGAAGGCGAATGTTGTTAGGATGGCTTTGAAAAACTGTTGCATGACAGACCCCTCAGTGCGTCGTTTCGATTGAAGGAGCCTACACAGGGGATTTTGAATAAGATGTGCGATAATGCACACGGCGTCTCTTTCGGGCAAAGAAAAGGTTCGAGTAGCGGTGGCATTTTGATGCTACACAAGCCTTTCAATAGCTTAGGCCTAGAGTTGCTGGTGAGGATTTATGGAGTTTGTTAAAATTATGGGGCTGTTTATCTTAACAGCGTTAGCCGAAATTATTGGGTGTTATGTTCCATGGCTCGTGCTCAGGCAAAATAAAAGCCCGTGGCTTTTGCTGAGCGCTGCTGTGTCTCTTGCAATCTTCGCATGGCTTCTAACCCTCCATCCTAGCGCGACGGGTCGTACATATGCCGCTTATGGTGGGGTTTATATTGTCGTGGCGCTGCTATGGTTGCGCTTGGTTGACGGTGTTTCTTTAACCCTATGGGATATATCAGGAGCCCTTGTCGCATTAATGGGTATGGCGATTATTGTCCTGCAGCCTATAACAAAGGTGTCGTAGCTCTTATCGATCTTGCCGTGGGGTCGGCGTCATCTCGAAGTGCGCATAGAGATGCGGGCGTTTTTGAAAAACAGGACGCTTGGGATCAAATTAACACGGGATCATGTCGTTAATGAATATTTGGCGCCATGGCCTTTTGCACTCATCGCATGCGACCCCTGCAGAATAAGTAGTGTACTCCTAAAGAGTAGCGTCTAAAAAGCACGCACGCTTGTTATTTCTGATATTAAAGTTACGCGATAAAGTCGAGAAACCCTGCTATTTTATCTCCAGCTGGGATGGGGTCTGTCAATTAAATATGATCATATCATTTAAGTCTGGAGCGAAAAATGCGATTGATATGGCTCCTAGTCATTACAGCTATCTCTCAGATATTTTGTCCGTCCATCCCGCGATGTCAGGAGCCTGGCGCGACGACGTCTCTATCTATAGCCTCTGGTTCTTATGGCGTCGGACGCATTTATGCGCCTGTCCGGTTTGGAGAGGTCACTCGTCAGATGCGATTAGATACGGGGGCGTCAACGAGCCATATTAAACTCGCGCCATGGAATAAAAAACTCCCGTCTCTAGGCCAACGGCATACGCTCACTGTCACAGGCAATAAATCACTTTGTGATAAAGTCAGATTTCATGATGTCGAGATTATTGGCCATGAAAATCAAAAGGTAAGAAAGGAAAACTATCAGCTCTTGCGATGTTTAACCAGTAATGGAGATGATTTGCTTGGCATAGATTTTTTTCAAGGGGAGTATTTCACCCTAAACTTTAAAGACAAACAGATTAATTTTATCAACAATTTGGATCAAACCCATCAATCTACGCCCTTTCGTAAAATTACAGGGGCTGATGGCCTTTTAGGCGTTGATATAAGAATTGGCGCCTCTACATCCGTTGGACTATTTGATTCGGGAGCAGAAATTTCTGCCGTCGACCAAAGATTTGTCGCGCAAAACAAAAGCTCTTTCGTATTGGTGCGCGCTACAGGTATGGCGACGGAGGCGAGTGGCAAACAGTGGCCAACAAAACTTTATAAAATTAAATCACTTGATATTGGCGGAGGCCAGGTTGTGAGAGATATTTACGCGATTGTTTATGATTTTGGCGTTCTACGTGATGCCTTTGGTCACGAAACCTCATTCATTCTGGGGTATAATTTTATAAGTAAATTTAATTGGACGATAGACCTGCGTTCTTCACAAGATCCAAGATGGACGGCAAGATTAAGATAAGCTTTTACAAGAAGTGGCGCATTTGAAGCTATCGCACATGTCCGCCATTGCGCATCTACATTGCCAGGCGTCCGGACAATTTAAAAAGAGCTCTATGAGAACTGTAACCGGTCCTGGTATTGTGCGTTCGTTGTTTTCCCATTTTCTAACTGTTCGACCTGATGAGACGCGAATAAGTTTTGCAAATTCATCCAGGCTGAGGCCCAGCATTAGTCGCGCGCATTTGATATCATCGCCCGTCATGCGTTCTCGTCTTCTTGCTTGAGCTCATAGAAATAGACGCAGAGAGTCTGCGCCTATTGTGGTTTATGCAGGAATGATCTTGGCGATTATCCGCAGCAGCATTTCTTTTTTTCAGTCGAATTATCGCGATTATGAGGGCTGCTCTCAGCGCCAACATGCGCCCACAGGCGATAGAGCTTCTCTTCCAAGCTCTCCAAGGTTGATGGGGCTTTTGCGTTGTGGCCGCCGCAACAACCGCTCTCCCTACTGTGGCGCTGATGGTTTTGGTCATTTATTGATTGATGATTCATAGCTTGCACTCCATAGCAAATTTAAACATTGATTTATATTAAATTGTGCCCAATGGGCATAAATACAAGTCATTTAATGATATAAATAATTTTATTGCTCATTTAATATTTTTTAGACTTCAGCCTATTGAAATCTATGCTCATACTCCTGCCGCGGGTCTTTTTTGTCGGTGTCTCATCGCCTGTCGTGGTGACGCCAGCCCCGCGCTATGTCCTCTGAAAAATATGATCGCGTGTTGAGGGATGCGCATGCCGTGTGAGTAAATAAAAACCCCTTGTTTTAGAGAACCGACTTTGCCTGCAAAATTATCAATTAAAAACCGCGCGTGGTTTGTCCATTGCTAGGTTGGGCTGTCTTGAGGGAAAGAGCCGTCATCCAGATGACGATGAAACCCTTGTACGCAACGCTTGTAGTTAGTTAATCGGAGCTGTAACGAATTATTAACGATGATGTGTGAAATAAGGCATGTCAGCAGCATTGAGGCACGCCATGCGCAATCATCGTTTCCAAGTGATTAATGAGCCATCTCGTAATCATCTTTTTGTTATGGCGGCGATCGCGATCGCTAATGGATTTGGGGTGGTGTTTGCTGGCGTTGTTCTGGCAAATGCCGTTGGCTTACAGCCCGAGCAGCTCATTCTTCCAAGCTATAATCCGCCAGCAAAAATAATTCGGCTCTCCAGCCTGAATTATTCGGACGCACCACTCAGGCCGTAAGCCGCGCGGCGGCAGCGGTCCAAGATCAATAAGACGTTTTGTTGCGGGAAGTCTTTCCTTAGCCAGTAACGACGCCTTCTCGTTCTGGTCAATAAAGACTAGCGAGCGGCTATCGCGTCTGGATCGTCATCTTGCATCTAAATCTTTGAAAATATTGTAGTTATATCTTTCCCCGCCGTCACTCAGGATGAGGCCCTAAAAGGGAGCGTGACAGCATATTCAGCAAAGCGCAACGCGCAACTTATGATTCAATCTCGTGCTGAGGAGATGTGGCGTCGGGGATTTATACAGCGCGCCGCTGGGTTTAAAATATTTAATTAAAACAGATTACTAGATGTAAAATTAGAAAGCAGAGGAGGGGGCTCAGCCCAAGCCTATCTTAAGATTAGCGCAGCAACGCGGCCGGCGATGAAGCAGGTCAAAAGTAAAGTGGTGATGCCGAAAAACGATATCGTGACGTGATGGTTGAGGTTTTTCATAGTTTCCTTCCTTTGAACACGCACCTTATCGCAACAGAATATGGCTCAACTGCGATCCAGCTGATTCGTTTCGATTCGATTGAAAACTCAAATAGTTAACGGATTGTTAACGCGCTGCCTCAGTGAAATGCGACAAAAGCTTGGCCGCGAGGGGTCGTTTCATGGGGCCATCAGACCCGCGGCGCATCAAAGTCGCTCTCGCCTGTGTCTGGAATTAGCGCAGTTTTTCATAGCCTTGGCGTAAGCCATTTAATGTGACGAGATGTCGATTGCCTTCAAATGGTGAAAGATAAATCACGAGTGTTGCAATTTTTCCGTTCTTCAGCTGCTCCAGAAGTTTGTCATCGAGTGTTGCATCGGAAAGGCATCCAGTTGGGAAGCATCTAAAGAATGCATTGCGACCAATGTCAGTTTGATCGATTTTTAGACTAACGCCATTAATGAGAAAGACGCTAAGCGGAGCCACAACGCGGAAAATGCCGTCTTTAGCGCCTTTGGGTCTTAAAATAATAACACCAATTGATGAGTTCGCTCTGTCCTCTGCGTGAACAGTTTGCGCAAGGAGGCATTGTTCGCCCGGCTCGCCTGGCGCCGTTTCACAGCGATATTCCCAGGCTCCAAATTTTTCTTTTACGGCGTTTTGCGCCATGGCAGCCGACGTGTCGCCGTAAAATACAACAAAGAAGATAAGGGGGATGATGATCTTAAAAAGATACGCGCTGGCTTTTAATGGCGATAGCGTCAAGATGATTTCTCCAGAAATTTTTTATTCGAGACGTGCATCAAGAGATAACATTGTTCGCCCTTGAGATGGAAGCGCAAGCAATACATCGAACCTTGATTTTATTATTTGTTCAGACGGCTATGCGCGCGACCGTACAAAAGATAGATAGCAATACCCAACGCCATCCAAATGAAGAAGCGCTCCCAGGCTATAACAGGCAGGCGTGAGAGGAGCCACAATGAGAAGCAGGCGCCAAGAAGTGGCGTCGCAGGCATGAGCGGCGTGCGGAAGCGCGCTCTCAAGTCGTTCTTGGCGTATCTCAGCACGATAACGGCAAGGCATATGACCACAAAAGCAGACAGCGTGCCAATATTCACTAATTCCGCCACATCCCGAATTGGATAGAAGGCGGCGATGACGGCTGTCAGCGCGCCAGCAATAAGCGTTGGGCGATAGGGTGATTTAAAGCGTGGGTGGGTATGCGCAAACCATTCTGGCAGCAGGCCGTCTCTGCTCATAGCGAACCATATGCGCGCGCAGGCCATGAGAAAAGCCAGCATAACGCTTGCAATACCAACAACGGCTGCCAGGGAGACAATCAATGCGATCCAGGGAAGTCCAAGTGATGCGAAAGCCGTCGCCACGGGCGCTGGATTATTTAGCGTATCATATCGTGCAACGCCCGTCAGGACGAGCGCCATGATTACGTAGAGCGTCAATGCAATGGCGAGAGAAATGAGAATGGCGCGCGGTAAGTCTCTTTGCGGATTGCGTGATTCTTCAGCAGCTGTTGTGAGCGTGTCGTAACCAAAGACGGCAAAAAAAACGACGGCGGCGCCTTCTGTGACGCCAGAAAAGCCAAAAGGCATGAAGGGATGCCAGTTTTCAGGGTGAATAAAGGGAAGTCCGACAATAATAACGAGCAACACGGCTGCAATTTTTATAACAACCATAATTACATTAAATCTTGCGCCCCACTCAATCTTAACGCTTAATAAAATTGAAACGCTGACTGCGCCGATGGCGGCGAATAAATCAATCATATGGCCTGAGCCTGTTCCTGGCGCGCCTGAAGCCCAGACAGGCAGTTTTATGCCCAGTTGCAAGAATAAAGATTGTAAATAAGCAGACCAGCCAATTGAAACGACAGCGACAACGAGTGCATATTCAAGCAACAGATCCCAACCAATGATCCAGGCTGCGCCTTCGCCAAGGACAGCATATGCGTAAGTATAGGCGCTTCCAGCAACAGGAATGAGGCTTGCAAATTCTGCATAAGAAAGCGCTGCACAGCCGCTTGCGATCCCGGCGATCATAAAAGAAAGCGCAACGCCAGGGCCAGCTTGTGTTGCAGCGACAACGCCGGTCAAAACAAAGATGCCAACGCCGATCAGGCCGCCAAGTCCAATGCCAATTAATTGCCACAGATTGAGAACGCGACGAAACGCTATTTGTTGACGCGCCGCGTCTTGCAACTCATCTATTGAGAGCGTACGCGTCAGATCTCTTAAAAGCGTCATGCTTGCGTTCTCGTTATATATGGTTTCGACTTTGAAATATGTTGAATGCCGTGCGACTTTATGCTCGCTGAGCGCGAAGTGAGTGAGGACATATTGCAGATGTTATTGGGTTTCACCTTTGTCAGCTGTCAAATGGTGACGCTTTGTGGAGACGAATGCAATAAGAATGTGCTCACTTCAAACATCAGTTTGTGATTGCTAGGGAGAGGCATATGCGAATTGGCGCGCCTAAAGAAATTAAAAATAACGAATATCGCGTAGGCCTGACGCCAAATAGCGTTTCTGAACTCACGCGGCTTGGGCATGAGGTCTTGATTGAGCAAGGCGCAGGGCTTGGCGCAGGCTTTGACGACGCTGCATATGAGATTGGTGGCGCAAGGATCTTGCAAAGAGCTCACGAGATTTTCGCCCAGTCAGAAATAATTGTGAAGGTGAAAGAGCCGCAGCCTGAAGAAATTAAATTGCTGCGTCCGGATCAACTTCTTTTTACCTATCTTCATCTTGCCGCTGATGCTAAATTGACCGCCTCATTAATTGCAAGCGGCGCGCATTGCATCGCCTATGAAACTGTGAGCGCTGCGGATGGAAGTTTGCCGCTGCTTGCGCCAATGTCTGAGATCGCCGGCCGACTGGCGCCGCAAATGGGAGCGCGCTTCCTAGAAAAGGAAAATGGGGGGCGCGGCGTGTTGCTTGCGGGCGCCCCGGGTGTGCCGTCTGCGCATGTGCTCGTGCTTGGCGCTGGCAGTGTTGGCGTTCAGGCGACAGAAATTGCCCTCGGCATGGGCGCGAGAGTGAGCGTCATCGATCGAAATATTGACGCCCTACGGCGTGTAGCGGCGCGATTTGGCGCGCGCATTCAAACGGTAGCCTCGACAAATCAGTCCATTCAGTCGCTGCTTCCTGAGGCGGATCTTGTTATTTGCGCCGCCCTGATTGCAGGCGCAAAAGCGCCGATCCTAATCACGCGGGACATGCTGACGAAAATGGCGCCAGGTTCTGTCATCGTTGATGTTGCGATTGATCAGGGCGGCTGCTGTGAGACGTCGCGCCCAACGACTCATAAAGACCCTGTCTACACTGTCGATAATGTTATTCATTATTGTGTCGCCAACATGCCGGGCGTTGTGCCGCGCACCTCAACGCTTGCGTTAAATAATGCGACTCTTCCTGTTATCGTAAGGCTTGCTGAAAAAGGCTGGCGCGCGGCGGTGGCGGCTGATGTGCATTTGCGTAACGGCTTAGAAATTACCAATGGCCGCCTCGTGTCTGCGCAAGTTGCGAAAGCGCATGGCATGGCGCTTTGCGACTCAAATAAGCTGTAGAGAAGACGTTAGGATTGCACTCGAAAGGCGCGTTTTAAGACAGGCGCGACATCTTGCCTCGTATCACGCAATTTTCCCCGTATGCGTCATAAATGCCTCATATTGCTCATGAATAAGCAATCAGCCGGCGCGTGTGCATATTGCGTCAGTTGTTACACTTGAGTTTAATATGCGTAAGTTATGACGTCTCCGACAAATTCGGCGTAGACTGGGCGCGAGCGCGCGCCTTGGCTTTGACGGGCTGAGGCTGGAGAATAGGGACAAACATGGACGTAGATCAGGACGCCAAAGAAAATAAGAAGATTAAAAAGTCACCTGCGAAGAAAAGCCCAAAGCAGGCGTCTGTCACGAAGAAGCCTCCAGCGTCTCAGTCTGCATCAGTGGCTCATGTCGTCTCTGACTCTGCGCTCGAAACTGCACCGGCGTCAGGCAAGCAACAGACCAAAAAAACGATACAGAAGAAGATTTTGCCCAAGAGCGCTTTGCCTAAGGTCGTCACGGCTAAAAAAGAGCCGCCTGAGACGTCAGAAAAAAATACGCCGCCTAAGCAATCAAAAGAAACACCAGCTCCAAATCTTGGTAGCGCAGAATTCAGCGCGATCGCGGAAAATATGGCTGAACTTGTTGATCAAGGGCGTAAAGCGCTTGCTGTGGCGCTTGGCGGCGTTGATGGCGGCGAGGCGCGCAGTGAGCTTGCGGCGAGTGTTGCAGATGCAACGAAAACACTAGGCTTTGTTGCAGAATATTGGCTCTCCAAGCCAGAGCGCGCCGCGGTCGAGCAGGCGCATCTTTATCGCGGTCTTGCTGATATTTGGCAGCAAACTCTGCTACGCTACTCAGGAGAGGAAACGCCGCCGCTCGTGATTGCTGATGTTGGCGACAAGCGTTTTGCTTCGCCTGAGTGGCAGGAAAATCCTTTTTTTGATTGGTTGCGCCAATCTTATCTCTTCACATCACGCTGGGCGGGGGATCTAATTGATAAAACAGAAGGCTTGGACGCTCAAACGCGGGTAAAGGCAGCCTTCTATACAAGACTGATTTCCAGTGCAGTCTCGCCATCCAATTTTGTGCCAACCAATCCAGAGCTTTTACGCGCAACGGTTGAGGCAAAGGGCGAAAACCTCGTGCGTGGGTTTAGGATGCTTGTTGAAGATATTTCAGCTGGTCATGGCATGCTGAAAATTCGACAGACAGATGAAGATAAATTTAAACTTGGCGTGAATATGGCCAATACGCCAGGAAAAGTTGTGTGGCGCAACGATGTCATGGAGTTGATCCAATACGCGCCGACAACTTCTGATGTCTATGCGCGACCACTGTTGATCACGCCGCCATGGATCAATAAATTTTATGTGCTTGATCTCAATAGTGAGAAAAGTTTTGTGCGCTGGGCAGTTGCGCAAGGGCTGACAGTTTTTATTATTTCTTGGGTCAATCCTGATGAGAGCAAAGCTGAAAAAGGATTTGAAGCCTATATGCACGAGGGCATACTGACAGCCCTTGATGTTATTGAGCAGGCGACTGGAGAGCGCAAGGCGACAGTCGCAGGTTATTGTGTTGGCGGAACATTATTGGCGACAACGCTTGCCTATATGGCGGCGACCGGGGATGATCGCATTGACAGTGTCACCTTCTTTGCCACGCAAGTAGATTTTTCAAACGCTGGCGAATTGCAGATTTTCTTTGATGAAGAGCGTCTTGCCGCAATGGATGAAGGCATGGCGAAAACGGGCTATCTTGATGGCGTCAAAATGGCCAACGCATTTAATATGCTTCGACCGAATGAACTGATTTGGACCTATGTAGTTGATAATTACATGAAGGGCGTTGAGCCAGCGGCGTTTGACCTGCTCGCATGGAATTCAGATTGCACGCGCATCCCACGGGCTAATCATTCTTTCTATACGCGGAGCTGCTATGTCGAAAATCGTCTCGCTCGCGGCGAAATGGTCATTGATGGCGTCAAACTCAACCTCAATAATGTGAAAATTCCTATCTATGAACTCGCGACAAGAGAAGATCATATTGCTCCTGCGCCATCTGTGTTCCGTGGCGCCAAGCTTTATGGCGGCGATGTGACATTTGTTTTAGGCGGCGCGGGTCATATTGCTGGCGTGATCAATCCGCCGTCTAAGGATAAATACCAATATTGGACAAATGGTCCCGTTGTTGGCGAATATGATAAATGGGTGGCTGGCGCCAAAGAAACCAAAGGCTCCTGGTGGCCGCATTGGTTCCAGTGGGTGACAGCGCAGGCCCCACAAAAGGTGCCTGCGCTGTCACCCACTGGAACCAATGCGGCCACCAGGAG
>Ga0208618_1000234_pt1 | contig 26214 bp, 46 predicted proteins | sample CryBogCBE18Jul08_FD_184585 | JGI IMG/M metagenome (GOLD analysis project Ga0208618, IMG submission 184585) | Freshwater microbial communities from Crystal Bog, Wisconsin, USA - CBE18Jul08 (SPAdes) | ecosystem: Environmental > Aquatic > Freshwater > Lake | place: Crystal Bog, Wisconsin, USA...
CCTCTTGAGTGCGGCCTTAGCTCTTGGCGCGTCGCCTTTGCTGTGATGTACTACACCTGCCATGCGGGCACAGAAACTATCCTTACGCTTACCACCTTCAGGCTGGGGGGCTTTAAGATGGCTACCAGTAGCTGCGTTGTACTTAGCGCGACCCTTGGCGGTCAGTCCTGCGCCTTTTTCGGTAGATAGCTTCTCTCCCCGGCCAACAGCCAGAGATACACCTCCGCCATCTTTGTGCTTTGCTGTCTTAGCTGATTCTCTGAATGCTTTAGCAGTAGGTGCGCCAGCTTCTCCGGGTTTACGCATTTTTTCGCCTGATCCATGAGCTATGCGCTCCTGTTTTAGGTGAATGTTTCTGTAAAGTCCGGGTTTCATGCAAAATCCACTTGCAGCCCGACTACGTTACCGTCATCGTCTTCCAGAAAGCGGATGGATTCCCATGTGCCCACGAAGGTTGCGGTGTCTTCTTCGTCTTCTTCGTCATCAAACAAAGGTGGCAGATGTGAGTCGTAATCGTCTTCGTCTTCAGGCTCTTCTTCTCCGCCGATTCCTAATTCTTGGCGAATAAAGTCAGAACAGTCATACAGATTGGAAATGATAGTCTGAATGGTTTCGTAGTCGTTTTCGTCAATGTCAGCGCGCTCTACGAAAGACTCCAACCAAGAAGCGGCGGAATCAACTGACATATCTAGCTCTGTTTCAAGATCATCTAGGAATTGGTCGTGCATGATACCGCTCCGGTTAAAGGTTTCCCTATTATAACATTTTCTGGCGCTGTGCAATAAACTCAGTCAAATCTTCAATTAAATCAACAGGCAACGTCTTTGGTGCGGGCATCCAGTATAGCCTCATATTCTCATAAAGCTCTGTGGTTTTAGTACCATACGGGCCCCAACGCCAATCAGATCCAAGGTATGGCAGGATAACCCAGCATGGTTTGCCCAGCGATCCTGTTAGGTGGGCTATAGCCGTGTCTACTGCAATAACTAGGTCTAGTTGATCTATCACACTAGCCGTCTCGTCAAAGTCGCCCAGATTTCTTCCAATGTCGCATATATTCAATTTACTGCGGGATATTTCATCGGGATCGTCATTGAGCTTCTGTAAGCTTATATAGTTCGCATTAGGGAAGTTATCAAACTGCGATAAACGCATAGACCGATTAGCATTGTTGGCGTGTCTAGAATTACCCTTCCATGCCAAACCTATTTTCGTGCCCACGGGCATGATTTGATCTGTGGGCGTTGCTTTCAAGTAAGGATATGAGGAAGAATTGCCAAAGTACATAGGCAAAGACATCTGGTATACCCAATAGTCACACTCAGGCAAAGTCTCAAAGCTATCCACGAACGTGACATCTTGTGGATCAAACGACTGAGTGAATAAATTTACCAACGCAGGTTCACACAACCAATAAACGTGGGCGGCTTCATCCAATAAGGTATAAATGTATCTACAGAACTGAATAGCATCTCCGAATCCCTGTTCCTTAGATACAAATATCTTCTTACCTACCAGATCCTCACCCTGCCATCTGGGCAGTCGACCTTTTACATACCGGTCCGAGAATCCTGTGTCAAAGATGTTTCTGTTCTCAAATAACTTCCAGCCTTCCGCATACTGACCTACCCGTAATAACTCTAGGGATAGGTCGTGTAACGTACCAGGATGATTAGGGCGCAGCTTTAAGGATTGGCGGTAATGATCTATAGCCTGATCATAGTTATGTAGCCTTGAGGATACAAACGCCATATTGCTGTGGATCTCAGGAATGTCTGCGTAGAGTAACGCTTCCTGTAGTAATTCCAGCGCCTCGGGATAGCGCTCTTGCTTGATTAGCTTTACGCTGTAGTCAAACAGCACATCTAGCGGATTTTCAGCACCAGCAAGCAATCTGGTGAGGCGTAACTCTTTAGCTATCTGCTTTAATACTTCCATCCCGCCTCCAATTTGGTGCCCCCAGCCCGACTCGAACAGGCCACCTACTGATTACAAATCAGTTGCTCTACCAGATGAGCTATGGGGGCTGTATTTCTATCCCGCAACCTTTGCGCGGTTCTCAATAACCTCTACCGAGATCATTATATTCTTGAACGCATTCCGTTCTACAGGATTAGCCCTGAACATCGTGGCTAACATCCGCTTGGTTGTCTTGCTTAACTTGAAGTTTGCTGTAGCTTTCATATTCCCTCATTATTTCACAGTTATTAAGTAGGTTTTGTGAAAAACCAGCGTGTTAGCGCTTGTTCTTTCCTGTAGTTGTTAGTACACATTATGCATACTCTTCTGTGATCCAGTTCTTGGTGGACTGTTTTATTGCCTTTCCTCATTCCACCGGTACTCAACATCTTGCAGTAAGTGTCACCATTATTCCATATATGTGCTGCTGAAGATGCTTTTTGCTTACTGTAGAAGTATTCCATGTCGTGGTTTGAAAGTTGTCAACAGAGGGAGTGACTGAAGCTATGGACAAAAGCCACCCCATACCCAGAAAAAGATCTGGAGTGGCTGGAAATCAAAGTCAACGTCGGTCGATCCTTCGCTTCTTTGGTTACGGTCATCTCTCAATGTTCCGCCGTAACTGTCAGACATTTAGGTCCATTGTGAGACCCCATCTTAGCGCACTGACCGAGCTTGTCCCAAATGCTGCCCGTTGCTCTGGATCACCCCAATCTCACGACCTGGTTCCATTATGGCGGTATACTTCATCAACATTTGGCGCTTTCTCCACCCGCGCTTGCCGCATCGAAACTTTTTACGGCTCTCAATCTGTGTCAAAACGTACAGGTTCCCGATAAATACACAAATCCAGTCTGACCAAACAAAAACCCCGCAATATTTAGGTGGGGTGGCTATGGGCTAGATAGCAGACCTGTGGGCGCCGAGAATGGATAAGTAGGAATTTCGCCGCAACGTGTGCAGTAAAACGCCTTACAGTCTTGACACCCCACCTAACTATTACGGGGTTTTAAACCTACTTATCCTCTTATCTCGATGCCCAACCGGCCAAGGTCAGACAACCGCATTAGACCATACAAGTCCGTACAGGTCAAGCCTTCTTAGTGAACCAAGCCTGAACTTGAGCCTGAATATATTTTGCATAAGCAGGCTGAGGAAAATTCCAACCAATGAAACAACCAGCAGCAACGTATAAAAGAATGTCTAACATAATGATCTCCTTAATTAAATTTCAACTTCTTCAAAGAACTGGTCCAACCACTCGTCTAGTCTATCATGCAACGTGGTAGCCAATAACTCTGATCGGCTCATTTGACGATCTAAAGATAGCTCGTCGCTGTTGATCTCTTTCTCAAACCCTAGACCAGCAATGACTGTGAATGTCTCGCGGTCCAGTTTAATCATATAGGTAGGTATCATTCGTCATCCTCTCGTAATCCGGTTTTGATTTGCCACAATTCCCATAAGCCAGGATGGAGTTTGCGTTGACCTGCTTCTACTTTCTGCCATCCTGACCGCGTTAAGTAAACTACTTGTGCTGCCTCTTCCTGCGTCAATGATCCCTGTAATCGCAGATCTCTTACTTGCTGCGCTGTGGGTGCATTTTTAACTGCTGCCATCAATAACCTCGTTGTGATGAACTCCATGCCGCAAAGTCTCGGCAATCCTCTATGTAACTGTCACGATTACGCTCGTTTTCTGCTGCTAGTAATTCAAGATCTATTTCCTCGCCGTCCTCATCAAACAACTCATCAGGACAAGCGTCATGATAGTGAATGTCTATCATAATGACCTCACAGTGATTTCATAAACAGAACCGTATTTATCAACTACACCAATCTTCTTGTCGGCTGATAAGTACACCCCGTCCTTGTCTAAATCCATCTTGGGCTTGCCAACCATATTGATTAACCCATCTGATACCTGATCCGCTGCGGGTAACATAGCCGCGATAAGGTGCGCTATATAGTCACAGTAAACAAGATCATGTTTCTTGGCTTTACGGAAAATTTCAGTTAGTTCGTTCATCTCGTCTCTCCTCGGTTAAGCACAGCATGGGACTCAGTGTATACGCCCTCAGTCCACTTGTCAACTATTGCAACTCACCCACACAGCTTTTTAATACTGATGCTGCGTAGTTAATTGCCATTTCGCCCTGCGCTGGATACAGCTCAGGATTGCTCAGAATAATGACGCATCGTGATAGTGAGTCAATGATTTTGGGCGTAGTCACCAACATACGAGCAACATTTTTTAGCTCAGGTGCTACTGCCGCAACCAATAGCCCGTCACCGTTAATGATCTGTAGGAACTTACCATCCGAGCTGGACACTAGATTCCAGTTCAAATCGACTTGCATCAGTTCCTGTAGGGACAAATTGTGTTGGCTGATTTTCATATAGATTCCTGACATATTCTTGAGATTCCTTCTTGAAGTCCCGTCTCGTCTCCATCTCAATCAGTAGCTCTATATAGTGAATGGCTTTCTGAAGGTCCTGGATGCCGTTCTTGGCCTTCCAGCGGCACAAATACTTTATCGCATTACCCTCACAGAAACCCAACCCGTTTTTCTGTATAAACTCAACTGGCTGGATGGTAAGTTCTTTATAGTGGTTGCCACCCACTTGCTTATCTGCTGCGCTCATACGTTTTTCTCCTTTCCAATCAGTAATCGCCAAGCTCACCTGATAGCTTTGACAAGTTATCTAGGGCTGGCTCCCGATCTGCGCGTTGTTTTAATCCTTCAGCAACCCCGTCTTCGTAAGCCTGTTTGATGCTCTCCTTGCTGAACACCCAAGTTTTGGATTCAAAAGTCTTAAAAAACCATTCATCAAATGTCATGATCAAGTCACCGCCATTCAGTTGGCACGTTATATAAAAGAATCATTTAATAACCTTTTTATTCTAAAAATAAATTTGAATTGCAGCAACAGCCACACCCAATATGCCGCCAATGATAGGCCCAATTAAATATAAATAAGTTATGACATCAACCCCACATCAATTAGTTTTTTGATTCTGGAAGAAGCTGAATCAGGATTAAGTTTTTTATCCCAATCAATAGACTTCCAGCGATGGTCATCAAGATCTGGAGCAAAGTCCGTGTGAACCTCAAATTCTGGATCAAATTCTTCTTCGTCCTCGCAATCATATGACCAGCTTGCACAAAAACAAGTAGCTGGAATGTATAAACAATCTGCAGGGCTTGTTTGATGATCTACTGCCATAAACAATTCTTCCCAATCACGCCCTACTGCAATTCCAACCCAATCTCCGGCCTTCCACCAATATGCTTTCATTCCCATCCCTCCGATTGTGCCAACGCTGAACAAGCGCTCTGTAATAAATCATTCTGAACATCTACGCTAAGTGGGCGCTCATGCCGTATATAAAACCGCAGCACCTTTACCATATCCAGTAAAGTTTCTTTCATAACTGGTGCTGCTTTTATCAGATCCAAATCCTCTAGCGAGTAATTGAAATCACAGCTCAATATGATGTAATCCTGTGCATCTACTAAAAACAATCCGTCCTGATCTGCCGCATTCACCCACCGCCAAGCTTTTTTCATAATCGCCTCACTGAACAAAAAAGATAATTGCAGTCCCAATACCAATCAAAAACCATAAAGCATTGCCCAACCAACCGTCTTCTGGATCACGCATTTGAAGCCTCCCGTTCTTTGGCAACCTCAATCAAAACCTGAATACGCATACGAAGCTCAGGAAAGTCCGCAGCAAACGTATCAAACATATAACTCAACATCCCTAAACGGAATTCAGCATCACGTTTATCCCCGCCATATACTTTTAATAACTGTTCTGAAATGTTTTCCATTCTGATCTCCACGGGGGCCGTAGCCCCCTGTTAATTAGCGGCTGGTTACTTTTACAGCAAACACTGCAGCAGTCTTGCTGGCTGCGGCTACACACTTGGCAATCACGCCAGCATCTACACCAGATGCAATCAATGCAGCTTGGAATGCTTTGTTGTCTACAGTCGTGCGGTTGGATTCTGATACGGTAGCTTTGAAGAGATCACCGACAAATGTCTTGTCAGCACCAGGCACTGTGGCCTCGTCTTTAAGCTGGTCTTTGATAGAGTCAGCTTGCTCTTTCAAGGTGTCGATCTGAGCAAGCAGTTGACCGAGATAGTCAACACGGTTGAGGGATAAAGCTAAGTTTTCTTGGGTGGTGAGTGCGTTCATTTTTCGCTCCTTTCGCATGCGGTCTCAAGTGACCGTGAGTGAATAATATGCGCACTCAGTCACCTTGTCAACACCCTAAGTCCACTTTTTTTGCATCTCATCTAATCTTTTTATTGTGACGTTGAGCGCATCCATCTCATTCATCTTTCTAATCAACCACATACGCTTCTGCCCGTGTAATCCGAGGACAGGATTCTGGTGGCAATCTTTGCAGAGAGCCACACATATATAATGCAATCCCTGCTCAATATGATGGGCGTCACTAGGTCCAAGCGCATCACAAACAGAGCAGGGAAGCTCCTTAACCCGCTGGAGCCAGTCCCTTTCGTCTTTGGTAAGTTTAGAGTTCATACCGTTACGCGCTCAATCATACGGTTGTTAGCCTGTTCTGAGCGCCAGATTTCAATGCGCGCCTGTGCAGCTACTAACTCCCATCTGATCTTCTCTTCTGCCTCTACAGCGACCCTTAAGCCATCTAAGAGAGCCGTATAGTCCTCATGGGCATAGGCGTCTCGCTCTTGGGCGCCAAGGCTCTGAGACCCGCTCTGACTCATTAACAATGCCTTAAGGCTCTTCCGGTACTCTTCAAGGTACACGCGCTCTGCCTTAGCTTTAGCAAACTGAGGAGCCATCTTGATAATGTAGTCAACCGCTTTATTAGGATCTGTCATCACGCCACCTTCTTTCCAGAAATATAATCCCACGGACCAAGCTTCTTCTTAACGACAACCTTCTTGGCTACTTTGGAAAATCGCTTGTCATGGATGTTATCTTTTGCATAACCCCACTTGAGATTGGCCAATCTATTGTCAGTGCGTACCCCATTCTTATGTATGCCCACCATGCCCGCTGGGCACTCCCCAACAAAAGCCTCAAGAACCAATCTGTGTACAAACACTTGCCTACCGCCAACCCTTACACGCTGGTATCCGTGTTCGTTTAGGCTAGGACTCATCATCCGCTCACATAAGAATCGCTGTCCTAGTTTCTTGTGCTCAGACATGTGCGGCTTTCTTTTAACCAATCCGCTGCTTGAAACTTCATAGTTCGGGTATTTTTCAAAAGTCTTCCAGCGCATCAAGATATATCCTCTATTCTCATTACATATTCACCTTTAGAATTTTTACGGTGACCGTGAACCTCAATTCTGATTCCGGCTTCCCGCACTCTTCCCACCGTTTCGCTTTCTTGTATTTTCTTAATCCTTGCAGCCACACCAGTAGAAGTAACCTGCACCGCTAGCACCTCATTCTTCTTGATGGCTAAGATGTCACACCACCCCCACAAGTCCTGCCTGATCCTAGCGTGGGGATTCCATTTCTCTACGATGGCGCATAAATAACCCTGTTCTCGTAAGTATTTAAGACTGCGTTCAGTCGGGGTCATTTATAAGCTCCGAGTATGAGTACCAATGGTCTTTGTATTTCCACTTCGGACAAATCCGTCTGCTGGGTAGAGGTGCGAATCGTTCTCGCTTAAGACAGGCCTCAAACCATCTATCGCCGGTTTTGAATCGACAGTTTCTACAAGTGGGAGTGACATCTGGAATGTCTGTATTAGCTTGCATAACCTCAATAAGCCCTCGTCTTGATGATAGTCATTAGCATCCTGGCCTTCTTTGGGACACATCATCCAAGGCAATCCTGTCTCTTGGGCAGCCTTAGCGCCTACGCCAGAAGAGTCATGGTCCGCAAACACAAATCCACGCCCCTTAAAGCCTTTGGCCACCTTCACAAGATTATGTGCGGAGAATGTACAAACAACCTGCGCTTTGATGTTCATCCAGTTTAACGCCTCTGCTATAGACTTCCCTGTAGCAAATCCTTCACAGAACCAACTTTCATTCCCGCGTCCAATCTTGAATACCGCCCCAGATGTCTTCCCACCGGGCAAGAACTTCTTGTCGTATTTCCGTGTAGCAGCATTCCAAGTAATAAACTGCACGCTTGTGAGGTTGTTATTCCAGTAATCCCGCATAGGCACAATAGTCACATCGCCATCCACATGGGCTTCTGTGTCCTTAACGCCCTTGTATGACAGATAGGGACTCGTGCCCACGGGCACACTTTTAATCAAAGTCTGGGCACGCTCTGCGGCTTTCTGATAGGTATCCTGTTGTTTCTTAGCAGCTAATAGCTTCTTGGCGTCCCATTCCGCTTTATCTGCCTCAGTCCACGGCTTGTCATCTTCCCACCAGATAACATCATCGCCTGCATCCCATCTCTGTATCCAGCCACGGCGTCCGTCAAAGAAATACGCGCCGTTAGTGGATCTGGGATGGTCTACAGTAGGACATCTCTGGATCTTGTCAGTAATCCTCAAGTCGCGGATCAGTAGCCCATGGGCACGAGCAAACTCAGCGAACTGCATTTTGCTTTCTCCAGATCAACTGTTTCTGTCTGACTTTACTCACAATCTTCTTCTCAAGCGGGACATTAGTTCCCATAGGGTCATACTTAAACTCTGCAGGTGGCTTGCTCTTGGTCAGATCTTGGTAGAGATAGAAAGCCCTTTGCCGCGCCGTTTCCGGCTTCCCATGAGTCCTGACATAAGTACAAACTTGATTCCAGATGGCCCTATCGTGAGTAACGGATGCCTGCCCAATCTGCAACTCACGCATCTTGCCAATTTCTGCCTCAATAAGTGTTTGCGAAACGTGTTCGTGCCCACATGACATACAGCGCTTAAAGAACGGCTGATAGCCGCAAACTGGGCAAGATTTATCTTTCTTCTCATCATCATCTTTACGTATCGTTTTATCGAGCTTTTCACCATTGTCTAATTGCCCCAATCCGTTAAAGTAAATTTCCTCGAAGTCTTTCTTGAATCGCACGATGTTGCCTGAGTGATCCAACAATAAACAATCTTTCTTACCTGGATGTGACCGCAGCCCCCTACCCCACATCTGGATCGCCGTAGACAGGCTTTTACGCAGCGGACGACAGTCAGCCACACATTCCACGTCAGGCACGTCAAAACCCTTTGCAAGGGCTTCTACGCTGATCAGGATGCGGATCATAGAGTCAGGTCTACGGTACTCCTTCAGAAGCGCTGCACGCTCTTCTGTGGTCGTGTGAGAGGTAAATACTGCAGCCATGACGCCGATAGCATTAAACCTAGCTGCAAGCTCTTCACAATGCTTGATAGTCGCACCAAAGATAATGGTCTTGCGGTTCTCGGCGCGATCCACCCATTCATCTACAACATCGCCGATAATCTCCATGCCGCGTGATTCGGCCTCAGAGTCTGCCCACTCGCCCGCCACGGTCTTAGCGCCGTACATATCTGGCTTAGTACCAGAGAAGACGCGCATGGGCACTAGAATCCCATCGCGTGTCAGGTCATACATCGTGGTGGCGTTAATCAGATTGGTAAACAACTTACCTAATCCGTCTGAGAATGGCGTAGCTGACAGCCCAATCACCGCAGCGTCAGTCTTCATAATGTGGTCGGTCCACACCTTTAATCGAGTGTGGGCTTCATCAACCACAATCACATCTGCCTGCGGCCATTTCCTGCGCGCCAACGTCTGGGCAGATGCAATCTGAAACGGCGCCCACGGATTCACCCGCCAGTGATTAGCTTGGATGATTCCGTGGTTAGTCAAACCATAACGGTCTGCCGTTTCCGATGTTTGGTTGATAAGGGTTGTCCTATCACACACAAACACCGCTCTCTTCCCGCGCTGTAAGGCCTCATGAACTATTCTCAGTCCTAGGTACGTCTTACCCGCACCTGTAGGAGCCATAATCAACTGATTTTTATGGCCAGCCTTCAACCCGTCCCGTAATAGCTGATGTGCCTTGTTTTGGAACTCACGCGGCTCTGGAAATTGTGCCTGTAAGTTAGGCTCATCAACTATGTCACTCACTTGATCTAGCATTTTGTTTGGTCGCCTTTTTCGCTAATCTAATCGCTTCGTTCGCTTGATTTTGTAAACCTACCATCTGTTCTCTATAAATTCGGATGCGGTCTTTAAGGTTCTTAATTTCCGCTAATGCTGCAGGGAATCGCTCATCTTCTTCAAGGATCTTTTGCATCATCTCATTCTCAGAGACTAAATCCTCTGCCATCGCTTGTAATTCTTCGTTACGGTCACGCAGGGCAGTTATCTCATTTTTGAGATCTTCTATCTGTTTCTTATATGCTTCTAGTGCATCAGTAGATACTGGAACTGTCTCGCGTATCCCTTTGACTTCACGCTCAACTTCACGCAAAGACTTCTTGCCAGTCATGACTTCTTCGGTCTGTCCTGCCTCGTGGGCAATCTTAGCGCGAGCTATAGTTCTGACACCCACCTGAGCTTCTTCTGCCATTTGGGCATTCGTGGGCACTCTGCCCGTGGGCATACTTTTACCCCATTCGTTACAGGCCACAATCGCCATAGCGCGCTGAGATTCAGATAAATGTCTGCGGAACAGATTCTTAGACTTCACATACTGTACGGGATCAGCACCTTGATATTCAGTAAAGTAAGGCTTTACACCTGCTTCTTGGCAGGCTTGGTATCTATTCCAACCATCTAAGATTTGCTGTTCAAACAGTACAATAGGCTCATTGAGACCATTCTGACGAACATCTTCTATCAAATCCGCAAACTGTGACTCCGACATAGTTGGAAAGGCCGCTGATAACGCATGACGTGAATACATATTTTCGCTCCTACTTATTAAAGATTTCAGGCAATAGATCGTTTCGCTTAACCGCACCTTTGGTTAATTTCTCTATTTGAATTGCTAAATACGACGATGGTTTAGATTTCCCGTGGCTAAGACGCGACATCCAAGTGGTGGATATACCTAGATGCCTAGCCATTTCTGCTCTAGCTCCTAGTGGTTGTTCAAGAAAATAATCATAAAGTGTCATAGATTGACCTCCTGATCAAAGTATAACAGACTTAAACTACTTGCAACAAGAATTTTAATCCTGTACGATTATGTTGTCTTTTGTTAAAGGAGGACATGATGGGCGACATAGCAGAGATGTTGCATCAACTGAGTCTGGAGCGTCAGCAAGCGTTAGAGGAAGCGATAGAGCGAGCCGAAGCGTGTGAAGCGACATCTGAAGACTTTGATTTAATCAGAAGCGAATGTGGTTTAACTAAAGGAAAATATTATGGCTTTGATTGCGAAAGAAAGCAGTGGTAACAGTTTTACTCCAATTCCCTCAGGCGTACATCTAGCCTGTTGCTACCGGATCGTTGATCTGGGCACACAAAAGACATCCTTCCAAGGTAAGGATAATTTCTTACATAAGATTCTAATCCAGTTTGAGATTCACGGCGATGATGATTCAGGTATGCCCCTGATGACAGCGCAGGGTGAGCCTATGAGTATATCCAAGCGGTATACACTCTCACTGGGCGAGAAAGCCTCTCTACGCAAGGATCTACAGTCTTGGCGTGGTAAACAGTTTACCGCAGAAGAACTGCGCGGATTTGAGCTACAAAACCTGCTAGGCGCGTGGTGTATGCTGAACGTCACCGAGGATAGCGGATCTGACGGCAAGTCATACACAAACATCAGCGCAATTACACCTGTTCCTGCAGCGATGCGTAAGACTCTGCCCGATATGCAGAACGAAAGCTGGATCTTTAGCCTAGATGACTTCAATCAAAAGCTGTTTGATCAGCTATCCCCCAAGCTCAAAGAAACCATCCAAGCCAGCCCCGAGTATCAGGCTTTAGGTCAGCGTGATAGTTATGCTGCGCCTGTTGATGATATTGATGACGTGCCCTTTTGAGGATAATTAAATGATAGTTTCTGATCCCAAAAAGGACGAAGGATCTGGCCACTGGTACACCCGCGAGGGTGAGGCGGCCTATCAAGTCTTGGGCAAGAATGGCAAGTGGCGCAACACGACCCTGAAGGATGCGAGGAATCTAAACCTCGTTCCTTCTGTCACCACTATCCTTAAAATCGTAGACAAGCCAGGTCTGACTAACTGGCTTATAGATCAGGCCATCCTAGCCTCTCTGACGCTTCCTAGACGCGACAATGAGATCGAGGAAGAGTATCTGGCCAGAATCAAGTCAGATGCGAAGGAGCAGGGTCTAGCGGCCGCCAATCTGGGTACTAGCATCCATACGGCCATAGAGAACTTCTACGAAGGCAGAGATGTCCCGCAGTACCTAGAGCATGCCCAAGGATGCAAAAACGCCCTAGACGACTATTTTGGCGTCAAGTATTGGGTGTCTGAGCGCGCCTTTGGGCACGAGCTAGGCTTTGGGGGCAAGGTAGATATGCACTGTGATGGTATCGTTGTGGATATCAAAACCAAAGACTTTACCGATCCCTCAAAGGTAGCGGCTTATGATGAACATCTGCTGCAACTGGCCGCCTATCGAGTGGGCTTGGGTATGCCAGAAGCCCGCTGTGCCAACATCTTTGTAAGCCGCACGATACCTGGCTTGTGTAAGATTATTGAATGGGATGCCGATGACCTCAACCGAGGCTGGGCTATGTTTTTACACCTGCTGCGCTACTGGCAGCTTAAAACCGGATACGAATGATGACAGAAGAAGAAGTCAAAATGATTTATATGTACTGCCATAATAAGAATCCTGACGGGCTCTACCCCACGGAAGTTGACCTCATAGAGTTTGCCAACAAGCTTGAGTCGTATCTCAAGTTTCAACGCAACGCTATGCGTCAGGCGATTATGGATTGCATCTCTTGGTACGATTCCGGCGATCTAGAACCGTTTCCTATCAACGCACTCAGAGAGGTGATGATCAATGCTTAACTGGCTTTGGAGAGGGCCTCTAATCCTGTTTATAATGGTTTTGCTGCACTACCAGAATGAACATATTCAAGTGCTACAAAAGCAGTTAGCAGAAACCAGAGCGGACCAAGAAGAGTTACAGAAGTACCAATATGATTGTATAGACCAGATCGCCAAACTATCATCCAAGTATAGAAAGAAATGAACATTTGCCACTTTTATATACTGGTTATGGTTGGCGTGATTGTCCTGGCAATAGACGAATATCTTAGCGAACGAAAAAACGACAGGAGAGACAGATGAGCGAAATTCTAAATACACGTATCCCCCTACTAGCAGGCGGAGAGTATATCCCTTCCACTAAAACAGACATCCGCAAGACGTTTGCGAAGTTTGGCTGGGTTCCCCCTAGTCAGCAGGAAGGATATAAGCCCAATATCCACGAAGTAGAAAAAAGAACCCCCGTTTATAGGGGGTGAAGATACATAACCCGGAGAAGGTTAGGTTACGTATTATTGAGTGGGTAATCCGCCCGCAACGGTTCCAGACATAGAACCAGCGCTGACAGGCAGTCCTCCGCGAACTACAGGTCTAGTAAGCGGAGAGACTGAACCTGTTTGAAATGGTCGGGATGCTGCAATAGATCTTGCCATGGCTGGAACTGCGGTTGCTGCAGTACCACCCATAATTGCAGGTAATACAGTATCACCTCCGAAATAATGCGCTCCGCCTGCCCCTAAACCAGCACCAAGCAGAGGAAGATACTTTTCTAAACCTTTATTAGCGCTTTGTGCTGCAGCTTCACCAGATGTTAATTTGGGGAAAGCCGTTCCCATTTGAGAGACAGCTTTTAATGGTCCGGTTAAAGGAATGCCCTTTGAAATATCGGCAAACTTTTTAGCATCAACCATTCCTAAGTCTGGATTTAACGCATCTTCAATGTTGTAGGATTGCGCTATACGCTGACGCGCTTGTCTGTAGTTTGAAACCAAATCTGGCTGTTGATTCTTGGTCATAGTGCGATCAAGTAAATCATCAAGCGCATTTGCAGCAGCTTTGTTAGCCATCCCTAAACCACGGGCACCAGGATCGTCATACTTCTTCAAATAATCAGTAGCGTCTGAGCGTAATTTCTTTACTAGCTCAACAACCGCATCTGTACTCATATTTGATTTCTGAAGCAGAGTTTGCTGTAACTTAACAGCGCCTTTCATGTTTGTGAAAAGCTCAGGAAACTCTCTCATGGCGTTCTTATAATCATCAGTCAAGCCACGAATTGAATCCTTAAAATCCTGATCAGGTATGTTTTTAATTGGTAATTTTGCCTGCCCAGACGGCGTGATATTCGTAGAAGCATTCTTTAAGTCTTCATACGCTTTACCAGCATCAGCACGTATTTGACTTAAAGTATCTGGGGTTAAATGTGCATCTTCAGGCAATCCCAAGCTTTGTTTTACCAATCTTTGTACAACCATTTCATTTTGACCGCCCAGCTTTTCTAACAAAGCAGGATTGTCCGAAATCATTGAAATTGCTTTGTTAATAATGGTCGGATTGGTTTGTCCGGGGGGCAATGAAAATCCAGCGTTAATGACATCAGATGCTGTCTGTTCTGCAACGCTCTGTGCTTTAGGAACTCGTGGAGATCCGCCAGCCAACGCTCCACCGCCTAATCCAGCCATAAACTGACCTATAGGCGTAGCCCCATGCTCTGCCGCAGCCTGTGAGGCTAGGGAAGCACCTGTAGCGCTTAATGCCTGTCTACCGGGCTGTGCAGTCAGAAACTGAGCCACCGCAGATTCAGCGGGAAGTATAGAACCAACACCAAGTCCGGCCGCTAAACCCGACAAACCTTTAGTGACGGCAGATCCATACTTCTCTACAGGAGTTTCTGGTTGAGCAAAGTTACTCTGAAAGAATTTTCCCACTTCTTGACTTGGCAAGGGAAGTCTCTGTTCAGGCGGAATTCCCGCAATAGCTTGGGCTGTTCTTGCAACATGAGAAGGCAAATCAAGGGCAAATAGAGGCAACCCTGCTGCGCCTTCTAATATATTACCTGCACCCATAGAAAGACCGCGCATAATCTCACTGCCAGTAGATTTAGTCTCCGGTAGTTTATGCCCTGCTATTGGATCTTTTTCCCAATCAGTAGCCTCATGGGGAGATTGAACAGCAACATCACTTTCCCAAGGATTAGCCATTATTTTTTAGTCCTTAAAGTTCCTGTTGGATCGTAATATTGTGATCCAGAAGGAATTTTACTGTATTCAGTATTGAAGTTTTCTTTTGTTGTTGTAGGTATACCGCCGCGCTCAGGAATATATTCAGCAGGAATATCAGTCTTAAATATATCGCTCAAATGTTTTGTGTTGGGTGAAATTTGTGATAATTGTTCAACACGACTGTTTGAAAGCTTTAACCGCTCTCTTGCCGTATCTTCCATCAATTTCAATGTTTCTTTAACTGCAGGTAATCCCATAGACAAATCACCAACAGCCGCTTTCTCAAGCTGTACATCCATGTTTGTCATACGGCTACCAACAGCATCTTTCATAAGAGGCAAGTTATCTCGTGTAATCTGAGCCATCGCCTGCAAACCTTTCATGGTTTGATCTCGTACTGCCGGATCTTTCAAACCAAATGTAGCAAGAGCATTTTCAATGTTTGTTACCGATCCTGAGCCAAATCCTGCAATTACTTTAGGATCTTCAAAAATCTTTCTTGCTCTTTGGATAGTGGCAATCTGTGTTGGGATTGATTGTCCTACTTCAACTTGCTTATTTAGAACAGGAATCAATCCTTTTACCAACTCAGCCTGTTCTGTCTGTGCGGTATTGAGAGCAACTTTGGTAGCACCAGCAGCAACTTTAGTTAATACTAAATTCTGAAGTTGTTGTTTTTGAGCGAGACTTAATTTACTCAAATCAGTTGCAATCGGAAGCCCCATCATAGGCAATGCTTCTTTAATTGCTGTGGGCATTGTTTCCGTACCCACATGGTTAGCAACAAGTTGCTTTTGTTCTTGAGTTAAATTTGCAAATGGAGTGCTAGGATCAATACCATTAGCAACCATAGCGCTTTTTACTGCTTCTGGTAATTTAGATGCACCAGCAGCAGCTTCTTTCATTTCATAATTTACTTGCCCTGTTTGTGGATCAATACTAATCGGGCTTTGCGTATATAAACGCTCACCCTCTCCAAGTTTAATCTCTTTGGGAGCCATTGCTGTTCTTTGAACCTGCACAATAGATTGAAGTGCAGCGGCTCTAGTAGGATCAATAGCAGCAATTTGCTGAAGAACAGCAGGATCAGCAATAGGCATTCCAATTTTATCTGTAGTAATTGCTTGTGCGGCTAAATCTTGTACTTTTTGATTATTAACAATACCTTGTCTAATCTCTTCTGCTTTTAATCCTGCCTGCATTAGAGGTAGCTTACGAGCTTGTTGTTCTTCTTGATACTTGCCCATAGCGCCAGCAGCACTACCCAAAGCCTCACCGAATGATCCTGTTTTTCCGGGGTTTAGGAAAGCAGCAGCAAGTTGAAACCAAGGAACCTGTGATGAATTTGTCTGGTTTTTGATTTCTTTCTGTATCGCTGTAATTTGATCAAGATAATCTTGATTCTGATTGGGCTTGGTTTGAAATGCAGTCTGGGCAGTAGGCGGAACATCTGGTTGTGGGGCAATTGCAGCCAAACCGCCCATAGGAGGTGTACCAATACCTTGATCGGTATTTAAACCACCACCCATAGGTTGAGCTAATGCTTGGTTGATAATCTGTGGGTCGCGTACACGAGGCGCCTCATCACTCATCCCTTCTCGCAAAGGATTAGGAATAGGAGGTACGTCTCCATCTCCCGCAGCCGCAGGAACAGATGTCATTTGGCTAATATCTTGATCATTACCTGCCATGATTTATCCTTGTACGATTGATGTTTAGCCGAATAAACTACTAATAGCACCCAAACCAGATCCAATCAAACTAGGAATACTTGTATTCTGTTGTCCAGTAATCTGTTGCAATAAGTTTTGAGTAGATCCCAAAGGCGTTTGATATAACCCACCCAATACTGAGCCTAATCCAGAAATCTGTTGCAAAGGCGAAGCCGCATAAGCACCAGGCATAGGGCCCGTATATTGCGAAGACACGCTCGTGGGTACTGTTAGACCTTTTAGGATACCCGACTCAGCAGTCAATGCCTGTAAGGGGAATAGTTGCTGATTCTGTGCGATCTGTTGTTGTTGCGCGCCAAGCGTAGAAAGCGCATTTACATCTTGTAATCCCAAAGCCTGCTGTTGACCGGCTAAATTACCCATCTGAGCACCAGCACCCAATCCTAACTGCTGTTGATTCTGTGCCGCCTGTAAAGCCTGTGTATAGCCTTGCTGTAAGGCTTGATCCTGCAAAGATGTGATGTTGGTGGCAGCATCTCTTAAAGTGTTCCCTAAGACCTGTGCGCCCCTTTGGGAGCCAAACTGTCCCGTACCTACTGCTCCTGCTGTAGCTTGGGGCGCAAGATTCTCTTGAATGTTACGCTGACCTAATGTACCAATCTGGTTTACGACATCCTGTGTGTAAGGATTCATAAATTGATTGATGTTCGGGCCTTGTGCGGCTTGGGTCGTTAAGTTCTCTGCCTGTGTCAGTGCAGGCTGATAGTTACCTACGTTTTGCGCTACATTCTGAAAAGCCTGATTCTGTAATCCAGTAGCACCAACAAACTGAGCACCTGCTCCCGCCTGTTGCCCCTGTGATGCAAGATTGCTTAGATAATTAGTGTAATAATCAGGCGCAGTTGTGGCCTGCGTCTGTGTTGTAGTTACGTTTGGTAGCGCACTACCTTGGAATAAGTCAGCCACGTTCGGCCTCCTTCAAATAGCTAGTAAGCTTCTTAGCTTTGGGTGGGATTTTACTGTCAGGCGCAGAACGCTTATGTCTGCGGATTGCCTCTCTAAATTTGTCTAATTTCTCTGCACCGGCTTTGTTAGACCCATCGCCTAACTGGCTTACCGTATCTGCGTCGATCACGTATTCGCCATCAGCAAGCATCGCAGGAATATCATCTGACTGTCCATCACCTTTACCTTGCACATAATGGCTAGGACCACCTGTGCGGAAAATAGGCTCACCCGGCTCTGCTTCTGGGTGTTGGACGTGATGAGGCTGACCTCCACGCGCAAACATATTTTGTCGCACTGCTTTAATTAACTTTGGATCATATTCAGAAAGAGGCAATTTAGTAGAATCAGGAGAAAGATTTAATTGCCTTAACGCCCCAAGCAAATTAGTCAATCCTTGAGGATTAGAAGTTGAAAACATAGAAGGCTGTAATAAAGTGCGCCCTGTCTTGTCTCCAGATAAGCCAGTCTGTGCCAGCGATCCTAAAATATCTGTAAAATTATTGGTTGTATTGGATGTTGGCAAGGAACCTGTCGGTAATGTATTTTGAACGCTAGAGGGTAATCCCGTAGAAGGCGCAGGCGTACCTGTAAGTGACTGACCAGTTGGCACATTAGTAACAGTACCAGTAGTAGGATCAACTACTGCGTTAGTCTGTAATCCGCTGGCAAAGTTAGAGGTCGTGCCAATTACATTAGGATTGACTGCAGTAGGCGCAGAACTTACTCCTGTTGCGGCTGCAGATGTATCTAGTCCACCGCCTGTTGGTAAGCCTCCACCAATGTTACCGGGAATATTTGCTAGCGATCCCATAGAAGAAGCAACAGGACTTGCGGACAATCCAGCCTGAATGGCAGAGGTTCCTGCATCTACAGCAGGTGCAGCGGCTCCAAACGCGTCAGCAGCACTTGCAACACTGCTGGGCAAAGATGATAGTCCTGTAGCCGCAACATCAGCCGCCGCAGCATCAGCAGCACCTGCGCCTAAAGCATCAGCAGCACCAGTGCCTAAAACATCTGCAGCAGTAGCCCCTAAGGCATCAGCAGCAAGACTTGCGCCACCTGTTAGCGCAGCAGCACCAATAGCCGCAATAGGATTGCTGGCTACCGCTTGCACCACATTTGATGCTACATCAATAATCGGCGAGACAACATCGCTTACTACATTGCTTGCCGCATCAAATACCGAGCTGACTGCGCCCATAATTAAACCCTCGCCATCCAGTTATATTTATGAAGATTAGATGGCTGTATAGGGAAGCCAATTCTTTTCATAAACTCAATAATCTGCGGCTGATCTGCTTTCCCATATACCGCTTTTAGATGGGAATTCTGTAAATGCTGATAAAAGACTTTTAAGGCGGATACTAAAGCCAGAGGTGCGTCAAGAGTAAATAAGTGAAGCTCGCCCAAATCTTTGTTAAATACGCGTACAACCAAGACTGAGTTGCCTTCTTGCATAAGGATCGCATGATCGCGCTTAATCATCCCACTAACGGCGCGCAAAGCAGTCTCTGGGTTTACCCCATGAGCCTGCGCGTCAGCCATAATAATTTGAGCAGCATCCATCATTTATCCTCAATCGTCATTATTCCTATTACTGCCATCGCCCAATCTTGCCAGTTCTGAAATCCTCTAGGATCAGGCACACCACTTTGAGCAAAATATCCTATTCCAAATACCCCCGCCGCCCATTCTTTCCATCGCTCTTCTGGCATCGTCCCCAAGTCGTTGGCGGCAAACTGTTCAGCCATATAGCGGCAGTAATTATCCCAAGTAAGACCTCTAGGGTCGTAAGTAACACTCATGGGCTCGCTGTTCCGCGCTCATCACCGGCTTCAACCAACATCAGGACCTTACCTAACTGGTAATCGCCGCCTGATACGTTGGATTCAAACCGTAAGCGCATCTCACGTCTCTGTTCTCTCAGATCAATCTTGAGGGTGCCCGGCTGATAGATATACGGACCCGTGGTGACATCCACATCATCAGCGTATCCCTTGCCCGTCACATATAAGTTCATAGATTGATTTTGAACAAAATCGGGCTCAACCCGAATCAATCTTAGCCATCTATTCGCGCCTACTACGTCACTAGCGCCTGGCCCACCCGTCACTAAACCAATGTTGTTGGTCTCAAAGTAACTCTGCACCGCATCTACATTGGTCAAATAAACCATGTCTGTGCCGCTTTCGTGCTGCCAGTTCGTATATTTCCCGCTCGTATTCACTTCATTTCCAGCCCATATAGGCTTACGGAATACCTCAGAGAATGTACCGGCAGATCTGCGCGCACCTAATGCCTGTCCTGCATCATACCAAGTTTGTTCACGGATATTATATATGATTGCATCATTACATTCAGTAGAATCCCCACGCGGGTAAAACCACCAGATCTCACCGTAGCGCGGGACTTTTGTAACCCATACTTTCTGACGCTGATTATAGTTTAAGTTATCAAAGAAGTAGTTTTGATTAACTGTGTTTGGCATCTCCTGCACAACACCGTTATACATCAAGAATCTGTCTACGCCGCACCAGAAATATATGCCGTCATACTCAATCACACATGAGCTAGACATAATAGAGGTTTGTGACGAAATTAAGTCATACCGCCAATAATAGGGAGCAGAACCTGTGAAAGTTACGCGGACTAGCGCGTCTAGAGCCCAGAATAGCCCCGCAGGAGAGGTTGTACCACCGCGTACAGGTAAACCCTTTACGATCTTACCTGTTGCTACGTTGTTGCTATTGGAGTCAGCAGAATTCCAGTCTTGGAAATTTCCCGCAGAGGAATTCTGAATCAGACCGTGATCACCATACACAAATAGGTACGGGTGAAGGATTACACATCCCCCAGAGACCGCAATCGTGTTACCCGTCGGGTTGGCACCGGAGGTGTCTTTAACGGCTGATAGAGACGACCCCGGAAAAGCACCGTAGAGCACAGGAGTACTAGTAGTGCTATCAATATTAGTAAGATTTTGCCCAGGGTGAGCAACGATGGTTTGAGTAGTTCCGTTCGTGTCATAACCAATATCAAATTGCCAAAGATTATTAGGACTTTGAGTAAAATCAGACAGCGTATATTGATACGGACCAGAACCTACGCCATCATCGTTATCGGTCTGCCATTGCTCTAATCCGTTGTTATACCCAGATACAACATAGTTTAGTCCGTTCTGAGAGGTCATAGTCATCCCGCGAGAGATGTTTGTCCCATTCAGAAAAATACCCTTATAACCGCCTATCTTACGCGGACGACCACGCTGAAATCGCACCCACGAGCCATCCCGATAGGATGGAGCATCAAGCGTGGTTCCATCTCTCTGGATACCGGGCTTGATTTGTAGGGATATAACCTTGTCGGTCAAAATGTTCCCCCGCCTACTCCGGCTGGGAATGTCACACCAGTAGAGGAAAAGCTTGCAGACGTTGTTCCGCCAGAGCTAATTGACATCGTTCCGGCTGAAGGTAGGTATAAACCTGTATTAGTGCTGCCTGAAAAGTTCAGAGAAGGACTAGCAGCAGATCCATTGCCTAAAGTAAGGCTAGTAATCGTGCTTAAAGAGGCCGTAGACGCGTTATAGACGTTTGTACCATCACAGATGGCTATAACTGTCTGGTTCTGCGGCAAAACGACTGTAGAGCCTCCAATCGCAGAGGTTCTGAATGTTAGGGTAAACGCACCAGTTGTATTATTCTGGAGCGAATAGAGCTGTACCGTAGATGGCAAGATAACCGTACAGTTAGAAGTCAGCGTTCCGTAATATTCCTGAATCGCATTCTGACCTTCCACGCTTGTCAGCGTTACCGTCCCGCCTGTTACTAGCTTAGACAGAATGGTGAAGTTAAACTGTGAGGGTAATGACGATCCAAACGAGTTAAATCCTGATCCAGAACAGACAATTACGATAGATTGCGTAAGTTGAAGCTGAATAGACGCAGATCCATCAATTAAGTCTGTACCCTGACAGGCAATCGTTAAGATTCCAGATCCGTTGTTGCGGATCATCACAAACCAGTTATTACCCACTCCAGATGATGGCAAGGTAACTGTACCTACACCCGCATCCCAGACTATGAAAGAGGCTCTATCAGCCGCTGACAGCGTTCTGGCACTATAAGTAGCAGAATAGTTATAGGCTTGGTTAAGCGTTGTGCCGATTGGCGTTAATCCATAACCAGCCAAAGAAGAAGCATTGGCAGAAGAGGTACCAGCACCAAATGTAACAATAGACCAGGTACCAGCAAGAGTAGTATTGTCAGTGACATAGATATATTCCGCCATTCCCGATGAAATCGAGATAATTGTCCCTAAACTGTTATCCAAAACAGTAAAGGGATTGGATCCTACGTTACGGATAATAGTCGCCTGACCCACCGAGACTTCGGTAGCAGGAGGCATAATCAGATTTAATCCGGCTGTGGAAGCGGTTACTTCTACAATATTCGCAACAACCGAATTGGTATTACCATTGACTGGCCACTGCAAATAAGTATCCGCAGTAATAGATAGCTTCTCGTATCCTACTTGTGAGGGGCTGATTGTTTGACCAGTGAACGGAGAGGTATACGAGGTCATATTAGGAATCCAGTGCCACAGCCTGGCGATCCGCAATTCGAGTAACATCCTCGGCTTTCAGCGCTTGCATGGCTTGATCGTATTTTTGTTGGAAAATCTGACGCTGATCGTCTTTTAAGAACATCTGCGCCTGTAATAGCGTCCCAAATAACATCACATTAGGCGCATTCGTAGTCAACCAGTTGGTCTGATTGGTAGAGGAAAGCGGAGCTATACGCTCGTAATACAACACTTCAAATTTATAATTCTTGTCCGGCATAGGAGCTAAGATCCACCAGTCATAGTTATAATCAGCATAGAACTGAGGATAACCTGTTACTGTCGCATCCGGCGCATATTCCAGAATATATTCATATTTACGCAATAAAACAGGTTGCTTGATGCCGTTTACAGTTACGTTGAAAGAAACTGTCTTCCTCCAACGGGCGGGCTTCTGCAAAAGATTGTTCCCGCCTAATATCTGGCCTTCAGCAACCTGTAACTGACCTAGCGTCTTAATTTGCTGGGCAACCTCATACTCACATAGCGTAATGAATGTGGGAATTTGGTTAATAGTAGCCTGATCCGAACGCTCCAAATATTGAAGAACGGTATCCGTCAAACTGCTGTATGTCATTACCCAGCTGGGAGTTGTCATTTTACTTTACACTTCAATTAGTTCGCCCCTAAACTCTATCACATTTTCATCCCACTTGCGAACGAGTTCGGGTGACAACATCTTGCCATTCTTAAAAGTCAATACCGCAAATCCACTGCACCAGTTCACGGGATTTCCTTCAGTATAATCAATAAACTGTGGGCCGTAAGGATCAGCCAAAGTACCTGTGTCCACACCATAACGCCGACCATTATAGTCAGAGAACGGAGTTACTTTTAATTGGTGTAAATGTCCTGTCACAATTGACTTACCGGCGTTGATTGTATTATTCCAAGTCGCATGAGCCCCGCCCTTCCAGCGATGCTTCACCACAACTTCGTCATTGATCCAACACGACCAGCAAGCCTTCCATTCAGGGAAGTGATCCTTAAGGTGGAATCCGTCTACGCCCTGAAACTGGGGCACTTGTGAGGCCAAGAAGGTCTCATAGCGCGAGTCGTGATTACCTAGAGGCCAGATCAATCTACATCCCCTTGGAGCGATGTCAGAGATCTCCATAAGCCGTTCTGTTACAACTCTTAGCTCATCTATCACAGTAGGCTTAGAGTCCCAGCCTATGCGCGGATGACGCGATATACCCGCACCATCAAACGCATCGCCATTGTTAATAATCGCAACAGGCTTTAATTTCTTAATCATCTTCAACAGACCCAAATGAGCCGTTGAAATCATATCTGGGTAGTAATGCGCATCTGAAAAGACAATGACAGACCCATTCAATACTTCAAGGTCTACGCGTCCTTCATGGGTTTTAACAGTAATAGGGGCTCTTCTGTCAGTTCTTAAAGGAGCAAAAGTATTTAACTCAATACCTTTAATTTTTAGATCATTGCGGTAATTATAAACGTGCCTGACTGTCACTCCCAACTCTTTCGCTACTAAGGTGGGAGATCCCAGACGGTTCCATGCTTCAACAAACTTTTCTTGCGTCTCAAGCTGCGTCATTATGAACCCTTATAAAAAAAGGCACCGTAGTGCCTTCTTGGTTATGAATAGTAGCGAACGCCACCCTTATCAATTATGAGTGCTTGACGTCTGGGCGTATCACCCTCATGGTTAGGCACAGAGATGTGCGTCCACGAGTTAAACTCTCTAATCACTTGGTCAAACTGTAGATCAGAGGCGATTACAGCCTGTACAACCTCATCAGGGGTCATTCCTGGTACTCTGATATCAGCCGCACATCCTAAACGATGCTGCGAGGTATCCTTGGATCCTACAGCGTCATTTACCTTCTTAGAGCGATAAGCCGAGTTAATCATAACAGGCTTGCCGCCTAACATATCCTTGACCTGCTCCAGAAACGCCGATAGGCGCGTCAGGTTCGCTAATTCGCCTTCGGTTGGGATGTTATCCCATCCATTGCGTACAGCCACGTCAGAATGAGTCATTTCCTCGTAGGAAAAGTGTTCGCTTAATTGCATATTATTCTCCGCAATCTATGGGTTGGGGTGTGCCCGTGGGCACAGTATTTACAGGTACACTTTTAGTGCCCGTGGGCATTGTGCCCATAGGCATAGATTGATGCAGTAACTCGTCTTTATGCTGACTGCCGGCTGAGGACCCAAAGTAAAAAGAAACAACCTGCTCACACTTGGCTGATAAATACCCCATCAGAGTACCAGCCAGTACAGAATCAACCTTGGTTAATCCAAACAAAGTCATTCCTGCCGTAACTAGAAAGGTTACTACTATCAGTAACGCTAACCCGTACAGAAAGAAGAAGTGTGTTTTCTTATCATCAGACATTAAATCGTCTTGTACCAGTTGCGGAGAATGTTAAAGGTCTCTAATGGTAGAGACTCATCATCTAGTTCGTTTAGCGCTTTACGAATTTCATCCGCTCTTTTTGTAAGATCTACTATCTTTTGATGAAGCTCTTCTAACTCCATCTGATAAATCTCTTTAGCGCTCATTTTTTGTTCCATAGCTCAAATAATGTCTTGATCTTTTCTTCTAGTACATTAATTCGTACATCCATCTTGGCTAACACAATCACCAAGGTGATGAATCCAAGCAATACTGGCCAAATCTTTACTAAGAGGTCTAAGGTGTCCATTATTTGTCTGCCTTAGCGTCTAATTTATCAATAATCCGCTCCAAGGTAGACTTAATGTCTGCTAGAGCGTCTTTGAAATCTTCCTTTCTTACATACTTCTCACCTATGTGGTGATCTAGGTCTTTAAGATCATTCTTAAGGTCTCTGATCGCTTCCCACATGGTTTTCAGAACCCAACCGGCTAACGAACCAAATACTGCAAATGCTATGTCAATCAGGCTCTGAAATTCCATTTTTAGTCATTCCGTAGGATGTTTTAGTCGAAACCACGCAAGGTCTTAGCTAGACGGGCACGTTGGCCTGTCTTGCCTGGAGCCTTAGCGGCTTTGTTAAGCTTCTTGAGAGGAATCTTCTTCCCCTCAGGAACTCCCAACTCTTCCCTCAACATCCCACGGTGAGCAGGTTCAATAGCTTCTTGAATCCACTTTTTTGACTTAGCCATAATTTATACTTGCGTTGTAGTTAAAGCAGCTACTTGTGTTGTATCCAAAGATGCAACTTGTGTAGTGTCTACAGCAGCGATTTGCGTTGTATCAACAGGAGGCGTTGCTTGTAATGCGGCAACTTGGTCTGTTGTCAATGCAACGGTTTGATCTGTTGTCAAAGCAGCAGCCTGATCAGTAGTCATAACCAAAAGCTGACTTGTGGTCATTGCAGCTACTTGATCAGAAGTTAATGCAGCTACTTGATCTGTAGATAATGTAGCAACAGTATCTGTAGGCAATGCTGCAACATCATCTGTGCTCATTGTTGTTACATCAACAGTATCATCAGAATCGCTAGAATCATCTTGATCATCAGAATCATCTCCGATCAATCCTAATTTTTCAGACAAGTAATCCACAAAAGCCTGGATTTCTTCTTTGACTTCGCTTTGGAATTCCGCCAAGTGATCTTGAATCTCTTGAAGTATACTCATAATAGCCTCTTAGTTGGTAGAACTAGGTGCGGTATCAGGAGCAGCAGGAGCCTCTACTGGCTCAGGAAACTGCCCATTTGCTTCTTGCTGAACTGCGGCAATAAAACCCTGCACTTCAACAAAGGGTTGCTTACCCAAGTAACCTAAAATTGCGTTTACTAACTCTACTGATAAAGTGATTTTATCCACGTCTCTTCTCCATTGA
>Ga0208618_1000236_pt1 | contig 26142 bp, 32 predicted proteins | sample CryBogCBE18Jul08_FD_184585 | JGI IMG/M metagenome (GOLD analysis project Ga0208618, IMG submission 184585) | Freshwater microbial communities from Crystal Bog, Wisconsin, USA - CBE18Jul08 (SPAdes) | ecosystem: Environmental > Aquatic > Freshwater > Lake | place: Crystal Bog, Wisconsin, USA...
CTGGCAGCAGTGCAACAGGACGGATCTGCGATCGTGTTGATTGACCATCCCAGCGCAGAACTGTGGTCCAATCCACAGGCCAAACACAGCATCATGCGATCACTGCTGACTGCTATTAAATCTCATAATGACTCTGATGCAGGACACATGTACCGCATGCTGTGTCTCACTCACTGCCCTTGGCCGGAGTTGGCAGTCATTGGTCGCAGCTTGGATGCTGCGCAGATCACAGAATCATTACAAGATCTCAACACAGCCAGCGAAGCACAACAGATAGCTGCTGTGCAACAGGACGGATGGGCAATCCATTTCATCAAAAATCCCAGTCCCGCAGTGCAGCTGGCAGCTGTGCAACAGGATGGAGGCGCAATCCAGCTCATCAAAAATCCCAGTCCCGCAGTGCAGCTGGCAGCTGTGCAGCAGCGTGGACATGCGATCTATTACATCAACAATCCCAGCCCTGCAGTGCAGCTGGCAGCTGTGCAGCAGGATGGCACAGCCATACAATACGTCAAGAATCCCACACCAGAAATGCAGATGGCTGCTGTGCAGCAGAATGGCCTAGCACTGTGCTTCATCAAGAATTCCAGCGCCGCTCTGCAGATAGCAGCGTTGCATCAGAATCCACTGGCAATCCGATGTTTCACAGCCCGCAGCGTGGTGCACACAGAAGTTTGGCAAGATCCGCAGATCAAATACAACCTGATGAAGGCAGTGTTGACAGAAGTACGTGCTTCAAGTGCTTTGACTTTATTGGAAACGTATCGAAAGTTACGCAGTCTCAAATGTCCATGGCCAGAATTGCAAATCATTGATCGCAGTCTCAAAGCTACATTCAGCAGAGAGATTGCAGAAGGCACAAGAGATCTCAGGACCTCAGCTCCAGTCAATGCAGGGTCGGACATCAGACCACAGCATGCTCTGGACCCTGGCCTGCTGATATCAGCCATGTGCAAGTTCCTGATCATAGCCAAACAGGAGATTGGCCTTGACCAACTGCCACACATTGACTGGAGCTTGGATCCCATGGTGGCTCCAGACAGTCCCAGCTTTGGCCTGTTCCAGAACGATCGCAAGGTCATCAAGGTCACAATTCGCAATCGTCATCCCATAGACATCATGCGCACTCTGGCACATGAGCTGGTGCACTATCAGCAGGATGTGGAACATCGCATACATGCCCACAGCGGCGAGACCGGCAGTCCCATAGAGAACGAAGCCAATGCCATGGCAGGCAAGATCATGCGACGATTTGATCAGGAAAATCCAGAGATGTTTGCTCTTGCGCCGGTGGCAATGTAAAATCAAACAACTGTATCAAGAGTGATCACATGGGTTTTTTCGCGCTGTTTCTACTAGTGTTGATCTGCACAGATCTCCACAAGGCTTTGATTTTTTGGTTTGGTTGCTTGCTAATGACCTGCCTGTGGCTGACAGGAGCTGTGATCATCTATGTGGCAGCAGCATGCTGGATGTTGCTGCGCTGAGGCCTAGTGTATGACCACCACTGCCAAGGGTGCAAAGCCGTTGAAAGCCACACTGCTGTAGGTACTGGTATAGGCACCGCAGGCATGTATCACCAGTCTGTCACCATGCGACAGAGTAACTGGCATGTCAACCATGTGCGTTTCATACAACACATCTGCACTGTCACAACTGGGACCGGCTAGGATGCAGGGTGCTGTGTCACAATGTTCCTGTCCCAGCACTGTGAATTGATAGCGTATGGCTTCGCCTTCGGTTTCGGCTAGACCGCTGAATCGGCCAATGTTGAGATATACCCAGCGCCAGTCATCACCGTGATACTTGCGGCTGACCAACAGGCATTCTGCAGCAATCATGCCTGCACTGGCCACAATGGCACGACCAGGTTCGGCCATGAGGTAGGACACACCATCAAATCTTGCACGCACAGCAGCCATGAGCTCGGCGCAGTAGCTTGGCATGGGTGTGACAGATCTCCCATAGGCTGCAGGAAACCCACCACCTATGTTCAGTAGGCTCAGTTCGTGACCCCAGATCTGTGCATCAGACCATAGGCCGCTCATGATGTCTAAACACTGGGTCCACATGTGTGGATGCCGTACTTGGCTGCCAACATGAAAACTGAGTCCCACAGGTCGCAGACCCAGATCCCTGGCCAGATCCAGGAGATTCAGTACCTGTCTGGGATCACAGCCAAACTTGCGGCTCAGAGGCCATTCGGCTTCTGTGCTGCTGACCCGCACCCGCAGATAGACTCTGCAGCCTGGTGCATGCTGTGCCAGCTTTTCCAGTTCCTGTTCGGCATCGGCGCAAAATAGATCAATGCCCTGTGCTGCGGCCCAGGCTATGTCTGCGCTGTGTTTGACAGTGTTGCCAAAGCTGATGTGCTGAGGGTTAGCGCCCGCTGTGACACAGTCTGCTATTTCCTGCCTGCTGGCTGCGTCAAATCTGCTGCCGCACTGCACCAGCCGCTGCAGTATTTGGGGATGCGGATTGGCTTTGACTGCATAGTGAATGTGTGCTGTGGGCATGTGGTCTCGTAGCAGCACAAAATTGCGCTGAACTTCGTCAAGATCCAGTACCAAAGTGGCTTGGTCAAAGCCGCGCGCACGAATGTAGTCTAAGATTTTATGCATGTGTCAACCCCTGATCGTATTCGGTGCATGGGGATTGTGACCCTTGCGCAGAGCAGTACTATTTATGGCAAGAACTGTGCTGGTCCACTGCAGGCACAGACCAGGGAATAAATATCTGCATGCAACACTTACACATCCCCTTGCCCTCATTGGCAGAACAGCAGATCGAGTCTGATCAGGATCTCAACGACATAGATGCTGTGTGGCAGGTGCTGATCGCTGCAGCCCAACATGGAGATCTTAAAAGCCTAGCCCATGCACTGCATGATCTCAGCGGTTGGCCTATAGAAGAACTGGATCAATATCAGGTGCAGCAGCTGCTGCACCACAAACCAGAGATTATAGCTGCGCTGCTGAGCAGTGTCAAACATGATTGGTTGACAGATGGTACAGTGTATGGCATCTGTGTTGATATAAGCGAGCTGGGCGCTGCATGGCCCGAGCTGGATGTCATACAGCGCAGCTTGAGACCCGCCCTGCGTGAAACCAAGCTGACCCATAGAGATCCTGTGGAGCGATGGATCACAGTATTTAAGAACAGCAGTCATCCCAAGTTTGCAGGCAAGACAGCAGAGCAGCGCGAGAAAATGGCACGTGCTGCACAGTATCGCGCTGTGAAAAACTTCAATCCCTATGCACAGCCCAAGGCTGTGAAAGAAAACATGAGACACGACAGAGACAGCGATGCTGTGCCAGAACTCAAAGCTGCGCTGCTGGCTCGCAAACTGCAGTTGCGCAAAATGCAGCGTCGTCCAGATGAGCTGTATGATGTGATTGATGACATCATGACCACCGTGGCCAAGACACATGGCATCAGCGGACAGCGACTGCATGACCTGTGGGTGGCACAGTATCATGAGGTCCCAGACGCATGGATACAGCAGGATCACTCTGATCACCGGTCAGCAGACCACACTGAGCTGCATGAAGGTCGAGCACAGGAAATTGTTCACCACAATCCCAGCATTGCTACCCTCAAGGCCCTGGCTCGAAACAACAAATATCACAGTGTGAGATTTGTGATCTACAAAGATGGCAGTGTGGTGGCTGCGGATTCAGAGCATTTCACACATCAAAGCATGGCTCCAGCAATGGGCGCCTGGGATGTGAGAGGATACGTACAGTATCTTGGTGACAACGACTATGCCTACCGCAGCCTGGAACTCTACAGTGGGCTGACCAAAGATCATCCCTTGCTGCGCCGCTGGGAACAGGCTGGCATAGAGAATGGCAATGGCTCTGTGGTTGAGGAAAACCTACGAGACTGGTTCAAGCAAAAGTGGGTGAGATTTGGACCTGACGGCAAGATCCGCGGTGCTTGTGCTCGCGGCAGTGACAGAGAAGGCAAACCCAAGTGTTTGCCACAGGCCCAGGCACATGCACTGGGCAAGAAAAAACGTGCCACCGCCGCACGCCGCAAGCGTAGGCAAGATCCCGATGCAGATCGTCGCGGTGCTGCCAAGAACGTGAGGACTAAGGAAAGCATCACAGAGGATTCAGCGCTGAGTGCAGCCACACGACGTGTGCAACGCCTGCTCAATGACAGATTTGGCGCTAATCTAGACATAGATGGCATCCTGGGACCACTGACTCTGCAGTCAATCAACAGGTTCATGCCCCAGGCTGGCTTTGGTCCGGCGCCAGATCCAACCCGCACCACTGCAGTGCAGGGACTGCAGATCAAACGCATGCCCACAGACACCTGCCCACACTGCGGTGGTGAGATGTATGAAGCCAGCCAGATGTCTGAGAAACAAGACGCCTGCTACTACAAGGTCAAAAGCCGCTACAGGGTATGGCCCAGTGCCTATGCCAGCGGTGCATTGGTGCAGTGCAGGAAGAAGGGTGCCAAGAACTGGGGCAAGCACAAGGCCAAAGAATCGCAGCACACAAGCTCTGACCAGCTGAAAGAAACGCGCGAAGCTGCTTTGAAATGGCTCAAGAGCTATCTGCCAGCCTGGCCAGACTATGTGCTGCGTGATTGGATGTACAATCACCTCAGAGGCGACTGGGATGCCAGCGGCGATGATCCCAAGACCGTGATACAACGCACCCTGGATGGTGAAGGCATGACTCCGCAGACACGTTGGAAGTTCGTGCCAGATTTCCATTTCACGTTTGATAGCCTGGATCCAGACACGGTGCGCCGCATCAAGGAGAGACAAGGCGGCGCCGTCAATCCCTATGGCATACCACAGGATGCTGAACGCCATGCCACTCAGGCCACGCTGGCAGCTCAGCAAGGCGGTGTCAGGGATGAACCCGTGATACTCAAGAAGGTAGGTAATCAGTATGAGCTGATAGAAGGTTGGCACAGGACCATACAGCACTTCAAGCAGTTTCCCAATGGTTACAAGGGTCCTGCGTGGATCGCAATTGATGCCAAGCCAGTCAGTGAGAACTTCGCAGATGGCCGGGGACCAGGTCGCAAGGGTGACAGCCAGCGCCACGGGATCCCCAAGAATGCCACCATAGCCCAGCTGGAGAAGGCTGCCAAGTCCAAGGGCCGCCGAGGTCAGCTGGCTCGGTGGCAGATCAACATGCGACGGGGCAAGAAGAATGAAAGCCTACAAGAGCTGTCAACGGCCAGAGAAGTTTCTCCTATCATCAAAACCAACGAGTTGTTTGAAAGCGTTTCAGGAGACAGCATGTGGAAGATCATTCAACAAACTCATCACGAGCCCATTCGCAATCCTGCAATGAAAAAGTTCATCAAAAGTCATCAATGGAGCCTGGAGATGATTGGTCCTCAAGGCCTGACTCCAGAGGAAAAATTGTTTGATCGGGATGATCCCTTTGACCGAGTGATTGACATTGACACAGATCGAGTGATATGGATAGTGGACCATTGGAAGGCCGGCAGGGTGCCAGCGCCCATTGTGATGGGCCCTGAGGGTTCTGTCATTGATGGCAATCATCGAGCACAGGCTGCCATTCAACTCAATCGGCCTATTCAGGCCTATATGCCCAGGCCCGTGAAGCCAATCAAAGAACAAGTCTGGGACCAAACCAACTGCGAGACTGACCATCAGCAGGACCAGGGTGTGGCACCCAACAACCCAAACGCCAAACCACCCAGTGGCAAAATCAGTCTACAGGAGCTGTTTCGCTCCATTCAACCGCCCAACGATGTGCAAATAGAATTGACTATGGAAATGATGGATCAAAAAAGATGGCGCATTACCAGAGACTCCCAGATGTGGGAATTGGGCATGGCTCAAAGTGATATCTCAGGCATTTGGGAAGTGGCCTTCAGTTCAATGAATGGATCAAAAACCTTTGATCTAACTGGCAAGGGAAGTGCTCCGCAGGTATTTGCAGCCGTGGGAGCCACTCTCTATCAAGAAGCCAAATCCAATCCCTTGGTGCAGGGCTTTGTGTTCACAGGCAAGGAACCCAGCCAGAAGCGTCTGTACACTGTGTTGACTCAGAGACTGAGTGAGGCATTGGGCTGGGAGAATGATCCTGCGATTGGTAAGTGGTGCATCTGGCCTGCGCACAACGCCCAAGTGTTCTGCATCATGACCCGAGAAAAGCTTGAATATGTGAAAAGCCGGCTGCAAATGCCGGACAACCCGGAACCTTGAACACTATGGCAGATCAACATGAGACGGGGACACCAAAAGATTGCTCACTAGCTTGATAATTTGCAGGGCCATAGGTTGCAACCTCAATTGATTTTTGCCAACAGGGTTTGCACTGCTATAATTGCCGCATGACCATCAAGCTGATACTGGGTTCTGCATTCCCTCACACTGTGAGCATTGCTGATGAGCAGGCACTGGGCCCAGATCACAGCTGGGCCAGTTTGGCCAATTGGTGCGACACACTCATGGGAGATCCCGACACAGCCTGGACACTGAGCTGGGATGCAGCTCGTGGCATGGTCTATGCCTTTCGCGATCGCATAGATGCCAGTCTGTTCCACATGACATGGACACAAGACCAATGAGCCTAATACTGTTCAGTATACCGGTGCATGAGAACAATGATGTGATTCGCGACACCATAGACAACATCAGACAGTTTGCAGGTGCCGAACATCCCATCATGCTACATGTCAGCAGGGGTTGGCCAGGTTTTGATCACAGCATAGCAACAGAGCCAAATGTTTGGATCAATCCCCAGCGGTGGCCCACGGCACATGCTCACAGCCAGATTCCCACACATGTGACCAATTTCTGCCATGCTGTGGATCTGGGCTTGCCTTTCACACACATGGTCATCATGCACACCAGCGAGCTGTTGATACGCCAAGGCATGCCTAACCACATCGCACCGCATGCACACAGTCTGTGGTTCACACCAGAAACACAGCCACATGATGCCCGGTGGCCACCGGGCATCATGGTCAGACACTGGTGGCCGGGCTTTGCGCACTATCTGGGCAATCTGGTTGAAGGCAGTTGGTATGCCAGAGATCTGTTTGCTGACATGTCTCGCTGGATCAAACAGCAGCCCGCACTGTGGGATGCAGTGCATCCCCAGGCTTTGGAAGAATGTCTGTTTCCCACACTGACCTGGCATCTGGCAGGTGGCAGAGACCCAGCACATCCCTTTTGTGCTTTCAAACATGACACTCACTTTGTGCAAGATGTCACCTGGCCTCAGCGCATAGTAGACGGCCAACCTGTGGTCATATGGCAGCCCAATAACTTTGTCTACAACTGGCAACCATGGCCCAGCACAGCTCTCTACAGCATCAAACGTGTGAGTCGTGATCTAGATGATCCTGTGAGAGACTGGGTTCGCAGCTTAAATACATCATCATGCTGGCAGAATCCGCAACCCTAGACCTAGAAGGCAGCTTTGCCCAGAGCCTTGTGATCAGCAAGCTGTGGTTGTGTCGCAAGCTCAAACGTATCATGCACACACAAGGCATCCCACAATTCAACAAGGTCTACAGCCTGGGCAGTTGGTATGGCAACATGGCTCTGTTCATGCTGCAGCAGCATGTGCCTTTCAGAATCATGATTGATGTGGACATCAATACTGCATATCTGCGCGGCAGCCAACAGCTGTTGCGCGACCTCTGGCATCAGGGACGACTGATCAGCTTGGCTTGTGACTGCAATCGCCTGACTTATGATGTGCAGCAGCCCAGTTTGGTGATCAACTGCAGCACCAACAACATGCGCAATGCAGGGTGGTTGGATCGCATACCCACTGGCACCACAGTGGCACTGCAGGGTCGCAGTGATGAGCAGCACAATCGCTTCAACACCGTGCACAGTTTGGCACAGTTTGATGCTGAATTCCCTCTGGGACAGACACTGTATCTGGGCAAATTGGCACTGAGCGACCCAAACGATCGCTATGTGCGATGGATGAAGATCGGCATCAAGTGACACACAAACCACAGCTGGGAGCACAAACATGGGTCTGGTGATTGGGGTGGGACAGAGATACAACAGGATCATTGGTGTGGGCGGTGTGACCACCAGCAGCGACGGCTATCTGTGGAGCCACAGCACTGCCATCACCGAACCCTTTCCGCCCAACATGCGTGCTCAGGCTGTGGCAGGCAATGGCTCAGGCACGGTATTTGTGGTCACCAGTGACAGCGGCTGGGTGGCACAGAGCAGTGATCTGCAGACATGGACAGCTGGTCCAGTGCTGGATGGCAACTTCACACCTCTGGGAGTCAGCTGGAGCCCCAATGGCAGCGGCTCACGACCAGTGTTTGCCATGGCAGGATCGCGTGTTTACAACGATGACAACACACTGCCTGGTGAGTATATGTTGAACGATCAGGTGGCACAGATCCTGATCAACGAATCAGGATCTGTGTTGAGCTGGGATCAGGCCTTCACACATCCCTATGCCAACAGCTGGTTCCACAATGTGCGCTATTTCACAGATGTGTTGGTCAATGGCATCAGCACTGCAGTCTGGGTGGCCGTGGGACACGTCAGCGGCCAGCCAGACATTTGGTATTCAGAAAACATCAACTGGATCAGCGGCGGCCAGGTTCCAGATACCAGCAGCTGGATTCAGGTCACTGTGCCCAGTGGTTTGGTCAATAGGCCTCTGTATGATGTCACTGCCTCGGCAGGCACACTGTATTTCAGCGGGCGCGGTGTGATAATCAATACCACAGATCTGGGTACCCCAGTGTGGAACGTCAGTGCTTTTTTCAGCGGCATCACCACACTGATCAATCCCACTGGCAGCATGCTGCTGGGCACCAGTTGGAACAGCAGCACCAATGTGCTGCTGGGAACCAATTTCACAGCTGACCCAGGGCCACCTGCCAGCACAGCTGCAGTCAGCAATCAATGGGATTTGATCAGCTTGGCCAGCAACAGTGAGGGTCAGCTGGTGGCAGTGAGCAGCGGCAACATAGTGTTCTCCAATGATCGCGTGGGTTGGATCACCACGCAGATACAGGGCTACTATTTTCGCAGTGTGATCTGGTATCGAGATCATTGGATAGCCGGAGCCTACAGTGACCTCACACAATGGACCTATTGGACCAGCACAGACGGCACCACTTGGCTGCCATGGAACAATGGCCTACAGATCTATGGATTCTGGGCCAATGAAAACATCACTTTGCCCAATACCGGCAGTGATCTGACCCAGTGACAGCTGCGATTGACAAGTGTCTGCGCTTCACTTAGACTAATCCAATAGCACACTAGTGGAGGACACAATGGGTATTGGAGTGATGAGTGAAGCTGACAAGGCCAAGATCAGAGAATTGGTAAATCAAGGTGTGGCCATTACCAAAGACATTGAAACTCTACGCGAAGGACTGCGTGAGACCGTGGATGCAGTGGCTCAGGATTTGGAAATCAAAAAGACCACGCTGAACAAGGCCATACGCACAGCATTCAAAATGCAGGAAAATCGCGATGCACTGACAGAGGGTCGTGAAGAGCTGGATGAAGTAGAAGAAATCCTCATGATAGTGAATCGCAACTGATGCGTGACTGGGTAGCAGTCACGGGAGGCTGCGGCTATGTGGGCAGTCACATAGCCGCAGAAATCAAACGCACCACTGATCTACAGGTTCTGATCATAGATAGGCGTGCAGCTCGTCTGCCACACACTCATCTGCATGCAGATGAGATCCTAGATGTGAGCTATGCCTCAGCGCGTGCGCTGAATGCACTCACACGTCTGCGACCCCGTGCGGTCATACACTGTGCTGCCAACAGTCTGGTGGGTCCCAGCATGACAGATCCACGACCCTACTATGAAAACAATGTGATTGATCTGCGGCTGCTGTTGGATCATCTGCGATTGGTGCAGTTGCCTAATGTGATTTTCAGCAGCAGCAGTTCAGTCTATGGCAGTTGTGATTGGGCTGTGTCAGAAACTGCTGTGTGTGATCCGCTGAATCCCTATGGACGCACCAAGCTGATGGGCGAGCTGATGATAAGCGACTGGTGCAGAGCCTATGGTCTCAACGCCATCAGCTTTCGCTATTTCAATGCAGTGGGCGCAGCACAGGGACTGGGACAGGAACCAGGGGCCACGCATGTGTTAGCACGCATCATGGAAAGTCAACTCTGTGCCGAACCATTTGTGATCCACGGCAATGATTGGCCCACTGCAGATGGCACCTGTATCAGAGACTACGTGCATGTGTGCGACATAGCTGCTGCACATGTGCAGGGCCTGCACTGGTTGCAGTGTCATGCCGGCAATCATGTGTATAATCTTGGCAGTGGACAGGGATGGAGTGTGCTGCAGTTGGTGGCAGCTGTGCAGGCTGTGACTGGTCAGCAGGTGCCACTGCAGGTGGGACCACGCAGACCCGGAGACAGAGCAGTGACCTTGGCAGATTGCACTGCTGTGCAGAGAGATCTGGGCTGGCAGGCCCAGAAAACACTGCAAGATATAGTGCGTGATGCAGCTGCGTGGTATAACAGCATCACGTATCGCAACTTGGCGTGACTGGGTTCAGTCAGCAACAACAGGGTTCGCCGGCCACAAGCGGCAAGGAGGTCACATGAGCTATGTGGATGCAATAATTGACAGAGAAAAGAACATCATACACGTGGCAGAGAGACTGCCCGATGGCAGGCGTGTGCTCACAGAACATCCAACCAAATATGTGGTCTATTGGCCCAGTGAGCGCGGCAAGTGGACCAGCATTCACGGCACCAAGTTGGACAAATTTCAGACCTTCAAGGACAAGGAATTCAAACGCGAACTCAGCGTGCTGCCCAAGGGCAAACTGCACGAAAGCGACATCAACCCCATATTTCGCTGCCTCTATGACCACTACCGAGACGCAGCAGCCCCCCAGCTGCGCATTGGCTACTTTGACATTGAGGTGGACTTTGATCCCCTGCGGGGATTCAGCAGTCCAGAAGATGCGTTTGCACAGGTCACAGCCATCAGTACCTATCTCAGTTGGACGGCACGCAACTACACCTTGGTGCTGAAGCCTCGCAAGATGAGCACAGCTGTGGCACAGAGCATCTGCGAGCAATTTCCTGATACCATGCTGTGTGACAACGAAAAAGAACTGTTGGACATATGGCTCACGCTGATAGATGACTGTGACATACTCACAGGTTGGAACAGCGAGGGCTTTGACATACCCTATCTCTACAATCGCATCATACAGGTACTGGGCAAAAGCGAGACTGCTCGCCTGTGCCTATGGAATCGCTATCCCAAGAAACGTGAGTATGAAGCCTACGGTCGCGAGACCATTACCTATGATTTGGTAGGCAGAGTGCATTTGGACTATCTGCAGCTGTATCGCAAGCACACCTATCATGAGATGCACAGCTATCGCTTGGATGCCATTGGCGAATACGAAGTGGGTGACAAGAAAACACCCTATGAAGGCACACTGGATCAACTCTACAACAACGACTTTGGCCGGTTTATTGAGTATAGCCGGCAGGATGTGTTGCTGCTGGTCAAGATTGATGCCAAACTGAAATTCATCGAACTGGCCAACAATCTAGCACACACCAACTGTGTGTTGCTGCAGACCACCATGGGTGCAGTGCAGCTGATTGATCAGGCCATTGTCAATGCAGCACATGACATGGATCTCATGGTACCAGCCAGATTGCGAGAAACTGAAGAGCAAAAGCAGGCACGCTGGGACGAAGAAACAGAAATGGGCGGGTCAGTGGTGGGTGCATATGTGGCAGATCCCAAGCCAGGCATGCACGACTGGATCGGTGGCGTGGACATCAATTCACTGTATCCCAGTGTGATTCGTGCGCTGAATATGAGTACAGAAACCATAGTGGGTCAGATACGTGCAGACCACACAGAGCAGTTTATCAAAACTCAGATCCAGCAGAAGAAAAGCTTTGCTGACGCATGGAACAGTGTGTTTGGCAGTTTGGAATACCAAGCAGTGATGGAGCAGAGCAACACAGCACTCACCGTGGATTTTGAAGATGGCACACAAGCTGTGGTCACTGCACGAGAAATCTATGATCTTGTTTGGAACAGCGGCCGGCAGCTGACTCTCAGTGCCAACGGCACTATATTTGATTATGGCAAGCAGGGCCTGATACCAGGCGTGCTCACTCGCTGGTTTGCTGAGCGCAAGGAGCTGCAGGCAGAGTATCGCAAGTGGGCCAAGCTGGCAGATGAAGCCACTGACCCTGATGAGAAGGCTGAAGCCAAGAGGCAAGCAGTGTTCTATGATCAACGGCAGCTGATCAAAAAGATCTTGCTCAACAGCCTCTATGGCGCAGTTGGCAATCCTGGATCGCGCTGGTATGACCCGCGAGTGGCACAGAGCACCACGTTGAGCGGTCGCTGCATCGTCAAGCACATGGCATCAAAGATCAACGAGATCATTGATGGCAGCTATGAACACACTGGTCGCAGCATTGTCTACGGCGACAGCGTAACAGGTGATACGCTGATAAAGACAGATAGCGGTGAGATAACCATTCAACAGCTGTTTGATGAATGCATAGAACACGCTAAAACAAGCGACGGCAAGGAATATGGACTCTGGAGCCAAGCCAAGGTAGTTGGATTTAATGGCTATGAGATGGAACCGATGCTCAGCAACATTGAGGTTGTGATGCGGCATAAGACCAAGAAGAAGCTATATCGTATCACTACTGATAATGGTAAGTCTGTGACAGTTACAGAGGATCACAGTATCATGGTAGACCGAGATGGATTCCTGATGGATGTTAAACCCTCAGATCTGTTAGAAGAGGATACGATCATCACGTTATCTGTGTGATATGCATAAATAGGTATATGCAGACAGGAGTATCAGCATATGCCTAAGTGTCTGGAATGTGGTTACGAATCAAGCAGATTGCAATGGACTCATTTCCGTTACAAATGCACTGGAAGGTTCGCAAATGGTGAACAATACATGCGCGCCTATCCTGGTTCTAAGGTGGTCGATGATGAGTTAGCCAAGAGGACAGCCGTCACCTTGCACGGGCTGATCAAGAAATACGGCGAGCATGAGGGCCTATCCAAATGGGATCAATATCGAGAGAAACAAGCATACTCAAATTCTCTTGAATTCAAGAAGGAGAAACACGGGTGGTCGGAGGAACAATTCAAACAATACAACAAGGGTAGAGCAACCACGGTGGATAACCTAGTCTCAAGATATGGATTGGAGGCGGGTTTAGAACGATGGCAAGACTATTGCGAAAAGCAGAAGGTGACTAAGAGCAGGGAATATGTTGTAGAAAAATATGGAGAATCTCATTGGATAAATCTGTGCAATCGCAAGGCACATACTGTGGAAAACACAGCTAATAGACACGGATTGACATATGAGGAAGCCGCAGATAAATTAGCTTCAAGATATAGGTTAGGATATTGCAGTGGATTAGAGATTGAATTTGTCGATGCGTTGGAGAAGATAGTTGGGAAGTTAGATCATACGAGCCTCGATAAGCCATATGGTAAGTGGAACCATGATACCAACGGATATGTCGTCTATGATATCAAGCATAAAGATTGTATAATAGAATTCAATGGTGATTACTGGCATGCTAATCCGACGATTTATCAGGCAAGCGACATGATAAGAAATACATCAGCTGAACAGATATGGCTTAATGACAAGCAGAAGTTAGATATAGCTAGACAACATGGTTTCAGGGTGCTTGTCGTCTGGGAATATGATTATAGATTTGATAAGAATAAGGTGATAAAGGAGACAGCTGAATGGATGTTGAATACACAACAGTAAAGCATGTGGAATGTCTGGGAGAAGTTGACGATTATGTCTATGACATCTCTGTCAAGGATGCAGATCCTTATTTCTTCGGTAACGACATATTATTGCATAACACAGACTCAGCCTACTTCTCGGCATACCCTGTGATGAAGGATCATCCAGAATATGCTGACTTTGAGTGGACCAAGGAAAACGTCATAGATCTCTATGACAAGATCGCTGACATGACCAATGCCAGCTTCCCACAGTTCATGTATGATGCGTTCCATGCGCCTGAAGACAACGGCAAGATCATCAAGGCAGCACGCGAGCTGTGCGCATACAAGGGCCTGTTCATCACCAAGAAGCGCTATGCCGTGCTGATCTATGACAAGGAAGGCAAGCGCAAGGACACCAATGGCAAGCCAGGCGAGATCAAGGCCATGGGCTTGGATCTCAAGCGGTCAGACACGCCCAAGACCGTGCAGGACTTCCTGCAGGACGTGCTGGTGGGAGTGCTCACAGGCAGCGGTCGTGAAGAGAGCTTGGAGCGCATCAGCGCATTCAGGCGCGAGTTCAGATCATGGCCAGGCTGGGAGAAAGGCTCGCCCAAACGTGCCAACAACATCACCAATCATGCCAAGAACCAAGAACAGCAGGAACGAGCTACTATTGGCGGCAGCAGTGCCAAAAAGGTCACTGTGCCTGGACATGTGCTGGCCAGTCTCAACTGGAACAAGCTCAAGAAGATCTACAATGACAACTACAGCATGCCCATACAAGATGGCCAAAAGGTCATAGTCTGCAAGCTGCTGCCTAATCCCAGCGGCATGACTTCAGTGGCCTATCCCACAGACGAGCTGAAACTGCCCAAATGGTTCAAAGATCTGCCGTTTGATCACGATGCCATGGAAGAAGCACTGATCAACAAGAAGTTGGACAATCTGTTGTCAGTGCTGCACTGGAATATCAACGAGCACAAGCTCAATACCAGCTTTGAGGATCTGTTCTCATTTTGACCCAGCATTTGACATTGTGCTGTGCCCAGGGTAGAATTGCACACAGGAGATCACATGACAACCAAAAGCCACAGCATGGCAACCTATACGCCTGCAGAACTCAAAACACTGTTTGAAGCACTGAGCCTAGCACCCAGCTGGCTCAGCAAGCGTTTCATCATGCAGGAACTCTGCGGGTGGAGCGAGCACCTAGTCAAAAAGAACGTGGAGCTCAAGATGAGCGAAGAACATCAGAGTCAAATTGGCAACAAGACCGGAGGATATCGATGATGAAAGACTGCATTCAGGACCTAACCAAATACGTGGTGTCCACAGGGTTCTTTGACAAGATCAAGATCACTGCTGACACCAAACAGATCAAGGTAGAAGCGCTGGAAAAAGAAAAGGAAGTGGTACTGAAGGGCAGCTGGGCCAAGACCATTGCTGAAATGAACGGCGAGTTTGGTCTCAGCAATCTCAGTCTGCTGAGTCACATTGCCAGCGACAGCGAGTTTGCCAGCAAAGACAGTCGCGTGGAGATCAAATACGACAGCAAAAACGGTGAACAGGTGCCGTGCGAGCTGGGCTATACCAACAAGAGCAAAAGCTACATCAACTATCGCTTCATGGCCAAGCAGCTGATTCCCGATCAGCCCAAGTTCATGGAACCCAAGTGGGATGTGACTATCAAGCCCAGCAAGGCCAATATTCAGCAGTTTGCCTGGGCCAGTGCAGGTCTGGGTGCCTATGAACAGTACTTCATTCCTCGCATTGCTGATGGTGTGTTGAAATTCTACATTGGTGAGGAGGATGCTGCCAGTCAGCGAGGCGGTGTGGTGTTTGCCACTGACCTTACTGACAGTTTTGAAGCTGTGCACAAGTGGAAGATCGCACAGATCATGACGGTGCTGAAGCTGAGTGAAACTGCAGACTGCGAGATGAGCTTCAGCACCAAGGGTGTGATTCAGATCACACTGCACACTGGTGTGGCCACTTATCGCTATATCTTTCCAGCCAAGGTGCGCTGATCATGGACATGTTTGCCAGTGTTGACCAATTTCACAAGGCATTTGACCTACCGCGTGGCACAGTGCCTGCGTTTGCTGATGCGGATCAACGCAGTCTCCGCATGCGCTTGCTGCAGGAGGAGTGGGAAGAATATCTTGCTGCTGAGACTCAAGACAACCTAGTGGAAGTGGCAGATGCACTGGCAGACATGATCTATATTGCCTGCGGCACAGCTGTGGTCTATGGCATACCGCTGGACAGGGTGTTTGCTGCAGTGCATGAGTCCAACATGGCCAAGCTGGTCCAGGGCAAGGCCCTGCGACGCGAGGATGGCAAAATTCTCAAGCCCTCAGACTGGCAGCCGCCTGACATACGCAGCGCGCTGGGCCTGTGACGTTGTGGCCTAGCATAAATAGTTTCATGCGCAAGAAACCAATCAAATCACTGCTGCCTTTGCTAGAAGCTCTGGAACCACGCGATCCACGGAGATAGAGTGCTCCAGAACGCACACAGGATCCACGTCAGTTCCAAGAACCCAACAGATCCCAGATCAACTGGGACACGGTGTTTGACGAGCCCGCATCCGGCAGGCCACTGGCCACAACTGCATCACCCACGGGAGCCAAATCTCCTGCTGCCAGTGCGGAGCCACCAGAGCTGCGCAAGGCTGGAGCTGCTGGCACAGCAGCTGCCACCAGCAGGATCACAGCCACTGACTAAATGCGTGACATGATCAGCAGGCTCAACCTGCCCAGTGATGTGCTGGCACAGGAACCAGAACTGCCCACAGGTCGCGACCTAGATACAGCACAGCCAGTCACGTCCAGCAATGTGCCTGCGCTGATCCAGCGTGCTGTGGCCAAGGTTGATCCTCAGGCTGTGAATCCAGAATGGCACCAGGTCAAGCACTTGCCTGGTTATCTGCAGCGCCCCATACGTGCATTGGGACGTGCTGTGTTTGGCCAGTTCACTCATACGCCGATCGAAGACATCAGTGTGGTGGCCAATCTGGGTGGTCAGGGACCCAACAGTGAACGTGAGATTAACGGTGTGGCTGGCTGGATCAAAACACATGGGACCAAGGTAGGCAATGCGCACATTGACTTCAACATTGTGATGCCTGGGTACACTGCTGAAACTGCGTTCTATCGCAGCAATGGCATGCGTTTTCTCTTGGTCAAGGATTTTGCAGGCAGCTATATCTATGCATGGCCTGACCAAGACTCGATTGGCGGTGGTGGCAGTGCCAACACCAGCAGAACTGCTGCCGCACAGCTGGGTCAGCCCACTCGTCGCTTGAGGTAACAGGCAAGGTTGATCTTGCCTGCATGGGCTGTCACTGGTTGGCCACGATGAGATCGTGGATCTGTTCCCAATTCTTCACAATGTGGCCGCCTGCAACAGATTGATTGATGTTGTGTCCATGCTGCATCAGGATTGATCGCAGTCCCAGCTGCAGTCCCAGCTGATAATTTTCATATCTGTCTTCAATCCACCACATGCCGCTGTCTCGGTATGGAGCCAGCGCAGCATCTTTGTCAGCTCCTGTGGCCAAGAATTTGAATCTGCGGAAGGTGGTCTCACCAAACAGCTTGCACAGGTTCTTGCGGCGCAGCTTCTGTGCGTGGGGATTGGTGCTGAGGCTGGTTATCACATCAAACACATAGCCATGCTTGTCATGCAGCAGTTTGATATAGTAGGTGGCATCGCGCAGAGCAGGAAGAAAGCCTATGGCTGCGCTTTCATTGAATGTGCGAATCAGTTTGTTGATGTCGTCAGCACTGATGCCATGCGCGACATGATGGGACGCATCGACGTGCCAGCGGATGCCATTGCCAACGAACCAGAACTGCCCGGCGATGTGGATCATGAGGAAATGACTCCAGAGCCGTCGTCGTCAGCAGTGCCTGCGCTGATCAACAAGGCCATAGCAGCCAGCGGTCCCAGTGCCATCAATCCAGAGTGGCATCAGATCAAGAACTTACCAGGCTACATGCAGCGTCCCATACGTGCAATGGGCCGTGCTACCATGGGAGCTTTCACTGACACACCAATCGAAGAGATCAGCCTAGTGGCCAATCTGGGTGGGCAGGGTCCCAACAGCGACCGCGAAGTCAGTGGTGTGGCACAGTGGCTCAAGACCAATGCGCAAAAGGTTGACTCAGCTGAGATGGACTTTGGGGACACCATCCCTGGCTACAACGCACAGACATTGGTGTACAAGGTTCCTGGTATGAAGTTTCTGGTGGTTCGTGACTTTGCTGGTGGTTACATCTATGCTTGGCCAGATGCCAGCAGCGATCAGCTGTCAGGTTCGCAGGATCAAATTAAATCTCTGCCCGGCCGCTAGGCCTCGTGATGATCAAACCAGTTTTGTAACCACGGTATGGTCAACTGTGACAATACCAACTCATTGGCAGCAGTAGTAAGATGGACACTATCTGCCAGATGCTGACCGTGGAGTTGTTGGCCTGCCCACTCGCAAACACCAGTGTTGATGCCTGACCAAGTGTTGAGGTGCCGTTCGACAGGCAGCTGATCAGTGAATTTTCGGAACATGGGTTTATCAAGATAGGTCCACCACAACACAGGGACTCCAACCAACTGGCTTAGGGCCTCTAGATTCATGAATCTCCTGATGGTGCGCAGCGTCATTGGCCATACATGATCACAATACACTGCCAGAGTTTCATACATCTGTAACAATTTGGGCAGATCGTGATGCTGTAGGTCGCTGGTTTTGAAAATTCCTTGCCAGTAATCACGTTCAGCCCTTGAATCAGCAGGTACACCGAAGATCTTGTGCTGCCATATTTGCTTGTTATCCTGCACGAGGCCGTCATTGTAGCCCTCAGCAAACTGTCCGGCATAGATCTCATCTATGGTCTGTTGGCCAGACTCATTGGTACTGGCAGTGGGCAACCAAAGCCACCGATAGGTACGATCGTACCAAATTTCAGCTATGATTACCCTGGGTTTATACCTTCTACAGGCATAGACATATGCGTCAGTGTATATCTCTGAACCATGTCCGCTAATGCTGAGATTGATCACAGGTATGTCCAATGACCTGTGTATCAAGTTGTGCACATATGTGCTATGATTGTCGAGGTCGCTACCATGTGCGCCACGACTAAAGCTGCTGCCTAACAAACATATCATGATGGTATTTACGCATGAATAACTGGCTTTTGGCTAGATTCCAGACGCTATCAACTGGCTGATGCCACAGATTTTCCTCTGAGATAGTCCCACACTGGCTGCAAGATGATGTCGGCTGCTGCAGCCACGGATATGTAATCAGACTCTGTGAAATGTGGATACTTGGCCAGTATCCTTGGAGTGCCCACATATCCAAACCACACATACTCTGGCTTACAGGCATATCCCTGTATCTCAGCCACAGTGGTCTTCAGTGCTTTCTTCTGTGCTGAATACTGCAGTAAATGCAGCCTATGGCTGGGCAGATTAGCTTCTGCGATCCTACTGCCAACATTTACTATGAGACGCGGTTGATCCTTCCATGATTGAAAAAGCTCTATCAGCAGATCTACCTGTCCATATGCGGCATGTGCGTTGTTTATGAAAATGTCACAGTGCTGGACCTGATCAATGATCCTACGCCTGCTGGCTGAGGTAGTGATATCATACCCATTGCTGCGGCTGAATCCCAAGCACTGAGATCCAATCCGGCTGTTTATCTCTGCACCGATGCCGTTGGTGTGACCTGTTAATGCTATCACTTCTCACTCGCTAGTACGATTGCCTATATTTCTGACCAATCTTTGTCACACTGATCTCAGGACATAGTGTAGTTATGACCATACAAAGACACCGCAGAGTCTGTGGCTTGATATGATCCTGGCTCTGTCCCCCGCACCTTGCTCAATCCAGAAGCATGCACAGTGATGCTCAGCATCACTGCACAGGGCCCAGATGATAGGATTCTGAATAGTCGGCTGGATCAATGCCAGCTGCTACACAGTCTTTCAGTCTGTCGGCTCGATCGCTGTCCTGCCAGCTCTGCTTGAAATCTCTAACCATTGACAGAGACTTTGGTATGCCCAGGCCCTGCGCCATCAGATGACTCTGTAGATTAGGTCTTATCAAAGCTGTGCCAAATGGTAGTTGCTCCACATTGATATCAGCTGAATCGCAGTATCTCAACAGCTTGACATGTGTGTCAGTGTGACTATCCAGTGATCTCAGATGTCTTTGACAGAGCTTGCTGTGAGTGTGCGTATCTGACATGAACAGCAGATCGGCCATGCCCAGAGATTGCCCATCTACCCAGCTGGGACCAATTCCTGCCACCATGGTTGTGTGTGGTTTAATCGCGGGCAGCACTGATTGTAGGTCTATGTATATGTCTGGTCTGGTATCTATTATCATGTCGTAATACCAACCCTGAGACTTTTCTTGTTTTATCTTGGCCGCATCGCATCTGTGTGACTGCCAACTGGGACCATGCAACGGATTGTAAACTTCAGCTGGGCAGCTAGATGGTTTGATCATCTCAGAAAATATGATTGGATCAGGCGACAACAGTTGGATTATACTGCTGATATCAGCAGAATCAGAGTCCCATAGGCTCACATACCAATGCAGGTCATGGCAATATCTGCGTAGGATTTGAACGTTGTGCCGCCCTGCGACTGACCATGTGCGCACATGTCCTCGCAGTATTACCGCTGCTCTAGGAAGATTGTTGCTCATTGGCCAATATTACCTCATAGATCTCAGACCAATCCCTGACCACCCGGATCTCAGGATGTTCATAAGTGTAATTATGACCATGCGCCATGAGCAAGCTCTTCATGCCCAAGCTGTGACCAAGCTCTGCATTTTCTATGCGATCTTCAATCCACCAAAGACCGCTGTCCTTGTAAGGTGCCAGTGCAGCATCCTTGTCAGCGCCTGTGGCGAGGAACTTGAACTTGCGAAACGCAGTCTCACCGAACAGCTTGCGCATGTTTTTCTTGCGCAGCTTCTGTGCGTAGGGATTGGTGCTGAGGCTGGTCACCACGTCAAACACATAACCGTGCTTCTCATGTAGAAGCTTGATGTAATAGGTGGCATCGCGCAGAGCAGGAAGAAAGCCTATGGCAGCGCTTTCATTGAATGTGCGAATCAGTTTGTTGATGTCGTCAGCACTGATGCCATAGCGTGTACCCATGTCATAGGCACTGGCATGATCTGGCTGCAGCCTGTGCCCATGCTCTGCCATCCAGCACTCAAAAGCCCATTCCCAGTTCAAGATGCAACCGTCCACATCTGTCAGTATCACTTGTTGATTGTGCATGTGCGTGATCTCTGTGGTTGATGTCTCAGTGTAGCACAGCTGTGCGCAGCTGTGCGCAGTTGTCAACTGCGCAGGCAGACGGCCCTAGGAGTCAAACTGTTGATTGGCCAGCTGCCTGGCTATGCCTTTCTGTAGTCGTATGTTTACTGGCTGTCCGGTGCCGCTCTCATCATGGCTCAGCACAGCATACAGCTTGATTATGGTGGGGTTTCGACCGCTGATGTCATACAGCACACTGATGTCGTGCGTGAGGTGGGCCTTGCGCAGCTTGGGCAACTGCTCGGCAATGGGAGTGCCACGTGTGAAGCTCTTGTCACTGGAGCCAAAAGCCATCAGCGGATCACGAGATTTCTGCTTTCTAAACTCGTCAAGTTTACTCAATACCTCTGGATGCTTGCCAAACGTCTCTAGGAACAAAGCACAGACTTTGAATTCAACTGCCATTGGCAATCTTCCGCAGCTGATCCATGAGCTGGTCGCCTGTCATGCTCTGGCTCCACTGACCCGACTGGTGCTGGCGCACCACCTTGACCAAATCCTGGGTTGCGTAACCAGTGTGGTTGTCCTGATTCAGCTGTTCAAACAGCTGCTGATCGCTGGACTGAGTGACCTCATGGATCTTCATACATGCCTCGTGTGTCTGCGCAGTTATTTATGACTCAACATAACACAGCAGCTGCATGCTGTCAAGCAGCTGTTTGACCTTTGAGATCATTGATGATTTTCACTTGGACCAGCCTGGTTTCCGCAAGGTCTGGCCTACGGTAGCTGGTGCCGTGCGCTTTGACACGTCCCACAATATGCACATGACTTTCAGCTGCCAGCCGAGTTTTTTGAAAGAAGCTGACCAAACAGCCATCCTCAGTGATGGCCCTGTGGTCGTGGGTGCTGAAATTTTGATTGTAACGCACACTGAGTATCTGCACTGTGACATCCACAGTGTGGTTCACAGGGGCCAGTGTGGCGTTGCGTGCAGCATCAACCACAAGGTCACACTGCTGGCGGCTGCGAATGGCATCTGCCATGGTTGTGAAATAACACAGTATCTTGATGTCCTGATAACGCACATGGGGTTCATGCAGCAGCCCAGCGATCTTGGCACGAAACTCGTTGTGATCATCCTGCAGCTGACGCATGACATGATCCATGATCAATGCCGTGCGATCGGCAGCAGCTGCATCGCGCACACTGTGGCTGATGTCCAGCAGCAGCTGCGGTGCAGCATGATCTGCATGCAAGCGGCACATGACATTCTGCAGCACTGTGTCATACAGTGAGGGCACCATCACATCACCGGCACACGCACTGTGTTCATCCACTGTGTCCAAAGCCACAATGGGATCCATGACCACGTTGCGGTTGGGACGATTGGCCCAACCCTGCTGGCGATACAGCTGCCAGGCTGCGGTGATCAGCTCCAGGACCATGGTCTGATCCACTGTGGGCTGTGTCTTGGCAGTGCGAGATGTGTGCTTTGTAGCGCGGGGCATGTGTCACTCCTCAGCTTGTGCAGCAACATAGCACACACAGACCAACTTGCCAACAGTTTCTAGGGGTTGGGATCAATTTCTTCAAATTCAACTTTCTCAGAATAATAACCACTGCTGGTGCCCAGCCAGCGTATGTCCAGTGAGCCACCCACACCGCTGAGATGATAGAAGGTCCAAGTGGCAGAGTCGTGGCCCTCGGGACCAGCTGAACTACGTTCCTCAGCACAATAGATGGGCCATTTGAGGATGTCGCTGGGATCGCCACACACATCTTCAACTGTCACATGCTCACAGCATTCCTGGTGATGACACAGGCGAAAGCGTCTACCCTCAGCGGTGGCAAAGATGATTTGATCGCTGCCTGGTTCACAGCCCCAGATTTCGCTGATGCTCATGCCCTGTAAGATGCTGAATTCCACCATGAGGTGCTCCGAGGTCTGTAGTGAAAACGCCGTCGACCAAACTTAGCCTTGAGTCGATCATAGTCAGCACGGATACGTGCCACCTTTTCGTCATCGGCAATACGTGTGACCATTTCATCATCAGTTGTCAAGCAGTTTTGGCATTGACTGTTGACTCCTGCTGGTGCCGATCACCAGTGACTGTTGCGACATTGTCCAACTCTGGCCTATGCCAAGGACTGTCACTGGGCCGATAGTAGGCAGTGCGGCGTTTGATCCAGCAGCTGACATAGCTGTCAAGACCAGTCACCGGCAACAGTTGGCTGCGATAGGTGTGCACAAATGAGTCAACACCCTGCTTGGGACTCCAGCAGGGATCTGCATGTTCTGCACCCCAGAGATAGTCATCACAAAACACAAAGCCACCTGGTTTGATCAATGGCCAGCTCAGAACCAGATCATTCAGCACATCATGTGCCAAATGACTGCCATCCACAAACACCAGATCAAAGTGGTGCTTCAAATGCTGCAGGCTCACCAGACCGTCCCAGCTGGTGCCTTTGATCACAGTCACACGATTGCTGAATTCTTTGATGTTGTGATGAAAATTCAGTTCAGCCTGCGGCCAGTCAACGTCTTGATTGTCATGTCCACCCTGCCAGGTATCCACACAGTAGATTTCTCCCTGTGTGCCAGCCAGTAGATTGTGATAGAACCAAATTGTGCTCATGCCTTCATAGCTGCCAATTTCCAGCACATTGAATTCACTGCGGTTACGCAATTGATACTTGTTGACCAAGATACCAAGACTTGGTTCGCTGTTCAAAAACCAGTTGTTGGTAATGCGGTACTTGGCCTTGGACCTCTGCTGTGCTATGGAGTCCATGTGCTGTGAGTCCTTGTGATTTTGGTTAAGCTATGTTACGCACCAGATGGCAGTGCTGTCAACATGGCCAAGACAGCCTGAGATTCAACCTACACAGTGCTATTCACAGCGTAGAAATACCTAACCAATATCCTGCACATGCCAGCGGGCTGTGCAAATCAGCCTATGCCATATTTGTCCAGCTCTGCGGTCTAGCCCACCAAACGCTCGTCAGTCACAAGGATCTGCGATCCCTAATGTGAGTTCAGCAGCTGTTCTACCAATAGCGCATGTCCCTGCCTGGCTTGATCACGAGTTGTGTATCTGTCCAGCACATCACTGCTGCCCTCAGCCCGGAACATGCAGCTTTCATAGCGAGGCAATCCTCTCATGGCCATCAAAAGCTGTGGCATCTCAGTGGTGTGCAGCACATCGCCTGTGAGCCGGTTCTTGGTGCGGATCTGCCAGCGTGCATTGACTGACTGCATGTCAGCCAACCTGTCCACGCTGTAGGTCTTCTGCCAGCCGCAGCAGAAAGCTGTCGGGCCCGTCGTCACTACTGATCAGCCAGTCAATGCGTTGTGCATAGATCTGTGCACGCCGCAGAGCCACAACAGCATCACGAAACTGCTGGATGATCTCTGGACTGTGACCCTGCCCAATGCAGTCGCCATACTGGTTCAACTCAGTGCTGTCATTGTTGGATATCAGCAGCTGAATGTCGTCAGCTATCTGTCCAATGCGATATTGATCATAGTTGAAGTAGCCGCCGCTCATGTCACATGCTCCCTGTTGTGCACTAATCCATGCTGTGAAGTGTGATCAAGAGATCGCTGACCTGCTGCTGCACAATGTGGATCTCATGCTGCAGCAGCATGCTGTGCCACTGCTGGCACAGCAACATCACAGCCAACAGCACCGCCACGGCCCGATCGTTTGAACGCAGCAGGTTGCGGATGTATTCAACCGAGTGAGCCATTGTGCCATCTCCATCTGGGCCCCATTGCCCTTCCATAAAGCTACATTACCAGGTTTTTGAAAATCCGTCAACAGGTTTTTTGAGATTATCAATACCTAAAGTTGTAGGAAATCTGCCGACCATCATTTTCCAGAGTCATCACAGGAATGTTATACTTGTTTCCTGAAGATTCTGCCAGTGCCATGAGAACCAGTGGATAATCAATTCCAATAATGCTGGAGACAACTACAACCGTTCCAAGTCCAAGAATAACTCTCACACATTCGCGAACCATTCGCCTGTCCCTGTCGTTAGCCCACGTGGGCATATTATATAAATAAAAGTGTCTGTCGCGAGTTGGCGCTCCACAGACTCTAAACCCAGAAGGAAAGTTCAGCATGAGTATTTATAACTATTACGTATACTGCTATCTTAGAAAAGATGCAACCCCTTATTATATCGGCAAGGGTAGAGATAATAGAGCGTTTGTTAAACATGGCAAACTGCCAGTTCCCAAAGATAAATCTAGAATAGTGTTTCTTGAAACCAACCTATCGGAACTTGGCGCTCTTGCCCTGGAGCGCAGATATATTCGTTGGTATGGCCGCAAGGATAATCATACTGGTATATTGCGAAACTTAACTGATGGCGGTGAAGGTTGTTCCGGAATCATTTGTTCTGAAAAGACCAAGCAAAAAATATCCATTGCAAATAAAGGCAGGCCTCATTCTGAAGAAACCAAGCAAAAAATGTCTATTGATAGAAAAGGCAGGCCAGCTCACAATAAAGGCAAGCCAGCTCACAATAAAGGCAAGCCTCACTCAGAAGAAACCAAGCAAAAAATGTCTATTGATAGAAAAGGCAAGCCAGCTCACAATAAAGGCAAGCCAGCTCACAATAAAGGCAAGCCAGGCAAGCCTCATTCTGAAGAAGCCAAGCAGAAAATATCTATTGCAAATAAAGGCAGGCCAAGTCCTTTAAAAGGCAGGCCAAGATCCAGCCACTCGGTGGATCAATAAAGCCATCAACCAAACTTTGCCTTCAAACGCTCATAGTCAGCGCGGTCTTGTTCACCGCGCTGCCGTTCCCACTTTTCGTCATCGGCAATACGCGTGGCCATCTCCTTGTCAGTCTCCAACCGGTTTTGGTACACAGCGAGGTATTCACTGTCGCCATAGTCTTCTCCACGCATGCGAAGCTCTGCATCTTCTCCATACAGGCTGATCAGCTCTTGGAGCCGTTCAGCCGCAGCCTTCAACGTATCGTATTCGAGATTCAAACTGCTGCCTGTGAAGGCACTGATAGTCTTGCGTTCGCGATTCACAGCCATGGTCGGTCTCCTGCTTCTATAACCACACTATAGCATGC
>Ga0208618_1000239_pt1 | contig 25998 bp, 50 predicted proteins | sample CryBogCBE18Jul08_FD_184585 | JGI IMG/M metagenome (GOLD analysis project Ga0208618, IMG submission 184585) | Freshwater microbial communities from Crystal Bog, Wisconsin, USA - CBE18Jul08 (SPAdes) | ecosystem: Environmental > Aquatic > Freshwater > Lake | place: Crystal Bog, Wisconsin, USA...
AGCTAAATATCCTCCAGCGCCACCACCACCACCAACATAATTTCCACCACCGCCACCACCAGCAACAACCAAATAATTGACGCTAGTAACACCAGCAGGAGCAGTCCAACTACTTGTGGAATTAAATTGCTGAATTACTGTTGTATAAGTAACCGCTTTTTTAGCCCCACTGAAGAAGAAATTAGGTGCGCCAAACATTATGCAAACGCCTGTGCGTAAGTGCCGTACCAAACAGAGTTAATACATACAAATGAAAGTATGTCTAAGCCTGTTGAGGCAGTTGTTGTGATTGTGGGTGCTGTACCGCCAGGCCATTTAACACCTGTAAATGTTGCCGTTCTAGAACCAGTACCATCTTGGATTAACTTAACAATGAATGATGTGCCTGAAGTAGCCGTGGGCATGGTGAACGTGCAATTACCAGTTAGCGTGTAGCTTAGAACAGTGCCTGATGCCAATGACAAAGTAACCGCTGTGCTTGAGTTTGTCAAAGCCGGTGCTGTTTCAGTGTATCCAGTGATCACTGGTGTGGTAATGCTTGGAGTGGTCTGCAATACCACTACACCAGAGCCTGTGGTGGATCCAATCGTGCCAGAGTAGCCACTGTATCCAGAAATTCCAGAATAACCACTGTATCCAGAAATTCCTGATCCAGAATATCCACTATAACCAGAAATTCCACTATAACCCGATGCCCCGTTAGTACCGCTAAAACCAGATATACCGCTATAACCCGAATAACCACTCAAACCAGAAATACCAGTGGTTTTCATGTTTCCATTGGCGTCTGTAGTTCCATCTGTTGACCAAGTGTCACCAACAGCCAATGTTACTTTGGCAATGTTTCTTAATGTTCCGTTGTTATTTAAAGTAACAGTTAAAGTAACAGGAGCAGTATCTTTGTTCTCAATGTAAATAGTCTTGATCAATCTGCGAGTCGATGAAGCAGGAGCTGAAACCAATGTCACTTGGCTTGTACCATTCAAAGTACCATCGCTTGAACCTTCTACAAAAGTAGTTCCGTTGTCATCAGAATAAGCAGTTACAAAATCAGGATTAGTAGTCGCTGGCGCACCAGACATAGCCACTGTAATCGTTTTGGTTGTTGTGTCTAAAACTAACATTTTTAACCCTTATCTTGAAATGAACCACGCATAGGCTGCGCCACCTACTGCACTACCACCTGATGATGCCGCCCACAATATTGTGCTTCCATTGGAAGTCAAAACATAACCTGATGTGCCTACAGATGTTAATCCAGTTCCACCACGGTTGATTGCTATAGTATTTCCATTCCATGTTGCCGATGTAATTGACCCAGCATAATCAAGCGTATTTGTTGACCAAGAAACATTAGAAGGTGCAAATGTATGCGTATCCCATGAACCTGCTGCCGTACTATTGGAAAGTAAAATAACTTCAATAAAAGCACCAGACTGAACCGTGGTAATGGTTGTGCCAGAATTATTTTTTACAACAATAGTGCCAGAACTTTGATTGTTGTTGAATGTGTAATTGGTTCCGTTTGCTAAAGTGGTCGCATCAGGCAATTGATAAGTTTGCCCACCAGAACCAGTTACGACATAATTAGGAGCAGAAGCAACAGTAAGAGTTGTTGTTGTGCCTGCGGCTGCAACATTAGTAAAACCTTCTGTAATTGAATTGGCACTTATGTTTTGGTTTGCATCTCTCAAGACAATTGAATTTGCGCCAGAAGTTGTTGCTGAAACGGCAAATGTTCCACTAGATGTTATTGGTGAACCTGTTACAGACATAAATGTTGGAACAGTCATCGCAACCGATGTCACCGTTCCTACGCCCGTACCATTTGCACCACTGTAGCCTGAGAAACCAGAATATCCAGAGTACCCACTCAAACCCATACCACTATAACCACTGAACCCACTGAATCCTGAGTAACCAGAAGTTCCAGAGCCTGAATAACCGCTTATACCGCTTCCGCTATATCCTGAATAACCAGAAAATCCTGATAAACCTTGGGCTCCCGAATATCCAGATGCGCCTGAATAACCAGACGCACCCGAATAACCTGAATATCCACTCAAACCTAATCCGCTATATCCAGAATATCCCGATGTTCCACTTCCTGAATATCCGCTATAACCTGAAATACCAGATAAACCTTGATTTCCTGAATACCCAGATATTCCCGAATAACCTGATGCACCAGAATAACCCGAATAACCGCTTAATCCCAAGCCACTATAACCTGAATATCCAGATGTTCCGCTACCAGAATAGCCACTGTATCCTGAATACCCTGAAACACCTGATGTGCCAGGCTGAACCCAAGTCGCAGGGGTACTCCAAGATACTGGGTTGCCAGCAACAGAATTAACAATCGCAATTGATGCCCAAACAGTCTGAGTTGGGTTAGTGGGTGGATAGGTTGACCAACCCGTTGGAGCGGTTCCTACGTTAGTTTGGAAGTTCCATGACCCACCAGTTGGCGTAGCAGGTTGAGCAGAAGACTGTTGAAAAATAAACCATTCGAAATAAGTGCCACCAAAGTAAACACCATTCCCATATAGGCCAGTAGACTCGCTATTGGGTCCAACCAATAACGATCCACTTAAACTTGATCCATATAAACCACCTGTTGCCATAGATCACCTAAATGAGTAACGATAGTCACGGGGTTGGAATTCTGAAGTGAGATGCTGATCACCACCAGACCACTTGTCTTTGGCATTCTGGTCTTCAATCAAGCCATAAGCCTCATCAAGTCTTGCTCTCCACTTTTCAGCTTCTGAAGCGTTCTTATTCTTATCGTAATAACTTTCCAAAGTACCATAAAAATAACCTTCAGGGAAAGTCGATAAAACCGCATTATTCTGAACAATAGGATTCAATGAATCCAATGTTGGGCTAAACAAAAATGGAAATGTTCGATAATAATAAGCTTTAATCGTCACTCCAGCACCAGGACTTGGAGTAAAGACGTAATTGGGTCCAACTTCAGAGAAAGACGCTCTAATGACCCTTGGAACGCCAAATGGCTTAACATAAAGCTGATCAATCATTCGTCTGCGAATAATCTCACGATCTCCAACGCGATCATAAATAATCCAAGGCCCAAACCCAGCAGCCAAGCTACCAGGTGAAACATCAGAATTAGGTGTTTCTTGGAAAAACAATATTGGCCAATTCATGTCGGCAGGAATTGGAGCCATGCCATTTGAATCAGTCGTTAATATTGTTGGATTAGTGGCATCGTAAGGAGATGTTCTAAGTGCAGGCAACTCCAACGTTCTCATCTTGAGTTCAGCCATCTGAATACAATTTTGTATCTCAAGAACAGATTGAGTTGGCAGTTTTAAGATTAATGTTGGTAATGTTGCGCCATTCCAAATCAAATCAGGATCGTTAACAGTGATATTTGATGAGCTAACTGCCGTAACCACTGTAAAAGGATAGATTACGTTATAGCCAATGAAGTCCCCAACATTAACAATACCCACTAAAGAAGATGCGGTAGTAATAACGCCAGTAGTCGAGCTATAAGCAGTAGCGTTTACTGAAGTACTAGAAGCGATGGCTCCAACCCAAGATGCAACACGGCTTACAAGAGTATTTGCAGATTGGATAAATTGAGACATCTGGAATCCTTAACGTGTCGGAATACTTGGATTATACGGGAGTGGTATCTTTCCGCTAGGGTGGCAAACAAAATCTGAATAATATTCGTTCACAATAGCATAGAAAAGAATCTTGTCTTTTTTATCTCGCTTTATCAGTTCCCAAGGCCGATTATTAAAGTACTTGGAACTGATTTCGTGAGCAAAACACTTAGGCAACTCCATTGCATGAAACGTTCCAGCAAAAAATGGATTGTCAGTTCCGTGAATAGCGTAAAACTCTCGTTTTTGCTTACAGTCAGCCTTAATTGCTTCTACGTTGTGTTGCGTGTACTGGACATATCGTTCGCCATCAATAGCCCCGACTTTGTAATCCAAATTGGGTGTATTAAAGGTTTGCGACCAAGTACCAGATTTAACTTCATTGAACAGTTTATTGTTCTGACGGAATACACCATCAAAACCCGCTTCCAGATTACCTTTTAAATAGTAATCTTCGCTTATCTCATCTGTTTCATACTTTTCCATGCATTAGCTCCTTTCCAAAGAAGGCCCGTAAGGACCTCCTTCAGAAACTAGCTTAGGCTAGATAACGCTTGACCTGGCTTGATGGGCGAGGACCAGTAACTGATGCACCTGTTGGGCTGATAGCAGCCAAAACAGCAACACCTGCTGGGTTACGCACAATCAATGTACCTTCCATGATGTATTGGTCCAAAGAAGCGTCAGCGTTTGAGAACACCTCGTTATTTGGGCCAAGCTCACGGAGTGAGCCCCACTGAACTACGTCAGGATTCAAGAACAAAACAGAAGTGTTGTCTGAACCTGTTTGGTCCATGATCCAGTCATCATCGATCTGGTATGTGTAGTTGAAGTCACCTTCGTATGTACCAATCGTGTCGCCCTTGTCAGCAGGATTGAACCTGTTGATAGAACGGCTTGTTGGAATGGTGTCAGAAATATGGGTTCTCATTGAAGTGGGAACAACCATATTAGTGATTTTGGCGTTGAAACGTTGTTCAGCGGTAGTCACTAGTTGCTTGTACAAATAGGGGCTGAATTGCTGAAGAGTAACACCAGAAGCACTTGCGGTGAAGCTGAAATAACCCAAACCAGCGTTAGCCAATGTGCCGTTAAAAGGAGTATTGGTGTCAATACCGCTAGTTACGTCATTGCTATCAGAGGTAGCGAGGTTAAGAACAGAAACGCCATCAGCATCATTGCCAGAACGTGTACCAGCAAATGAGAACAATGAACCGAATCTACGGCCAGAGTTTACAGTTGTTGAACCAGAAGGTTGTGTACCTGCTTGACCAGCATACTTGATGGATGCGCCATCGGCACGAACCATTTGCAACTCAACGTCAAACATAATCTCAGTCAATTGCTTGACTTCTTGATATGCTTGAGGATCGCCACCAGCTTGCTCAACGGCACGGGCAGTACCTGTAGCACCAATCACAGTTGTGAAAATCTGTGAATAGTTACCCAAGTTAGAACGTGTGTTAGAAGCAGCAGTTGTTGAATCAACAGATGCGCCTTCCAACTTAGCATTCAAGCCAGGCTGACGGAAATAGTCATTAGGCCAAATGTGCAAAGTTGAATTGATTTTACGTTTTTTAGACATAGCCATGTTGGTAACAGGCGTACGATCTTTAACGTAGTTAGAGACTGTTAAGTCCATATCCTTGACAACGATATCGGTGGCATAAGCACCATTACCATTACCAAGACTGGTTGATGTAATTGTTGACATGAGAAATACTCCTAAAGTTACTTACGTCTTTGTTTGTTTGACGCAAGCATGGTTGCTAAAAGATCCCTGGCCGCATTCTTATCGCCTTTTGAAGCTCGCTTTTGAAGTTCTTCAGTTGGATCTGGCATGGTTGTCTTGCCTTTAGCAGTTACTTTGCCTGCTGCCGCCAATGAACCACCTGCATTTTTAACTTTAGGGCCTTCACGGAACTTGTAACCATCCCGTATCAACGCTAAAAGTTGCTCATCACTAGAAACCAAATCAATGTTTGGTATTCCAGGAATGGCTGCAAGATTTGCACCTTTCCAATCCTTTGCTATCTTTTCACGCAATTCGTTAAAGTTAGCTTTGTTGGCCAATTCTTTATCTGTAAAGTTCTGTCTTGATTGTTCAATTATTGATCGAACATATTCAGTTCTTTGCTGATAAAACTGCTCAACTTTAGGACGATTCGACTGGATGAATTGTGACTTTTCTTCAATCAACCGCTTATTCTGGGCAATCGCTGCCTGAGCTTCAGCTTGTTGAGCAGGAGTAGTCGCTTCCGACAGGATTTGCGCCCATTTCTGGTTATATTGTTGAAGGGTTACCAACTCATCCGCTGCACTTTGCAGTTGTGGAGCAATTGTTAACTCTAAACCAATTTGCAATCCGTCTAATTCAGCCCTACGCTTCGCTTCATACTCTTCAAAATCGGCCTTTTCGGCTTTCAGTTTGCGAGAATTTTCATCCAAAGCACTTGTTTGACCAAGAAGAGTAGCAGCCTTTTTTGCAGTTAACTCAACAAAACCGCCTTCAGCGTTCTTATTGGGTATTTTGAACTTCAATTCAGGATTCTCATCAGCAAATTCAAAGAAATTAACAATCGAACTATCTCCTTCGGAGGGTTCTTCTGCCACTTCTTCATTTACTGCTTCTTCAGCCTCACTCACGCTTTCTTCAGGTTCGCTTCCATCTTCAGGTTGCGCCTGTGGGGATTCGGATTTCTCCTCTTCTTGTCCACCTGGTGGCGGGTTGGAACCATTGGGTTGAGGATTGTTTCGTCTGTTGACGGCAATCATCTCAGCTATGGTTGCAACTGGATCACCAGTTTGTTGGGTTCCGTTCTCTGTTGAGGTTACGTCTACCATAAGTTTATCCTATTCTTTAATAAATGTTAATTCTTTTCTATCTTAGACTGAACGCCTTTAGATAAAAATACTGTTAGTTCAATGAAATCGATTAAATCCCTCGCACCAGCCATGTAATGTGAGTTAGTTATCCTTTCGTCATCTGTTTTTGAATCTTCTATTCTTTCCAACAGATTAAATCTGTATAGATTAAACATCAACGCAAAATCAGTGTTTTTTAAAAGCCTAGTTGCACATTCCCCGTTTTCCAAAAACTGGATTTGTTTTTCAGGGTTTGTGCTTTTGGCATCTGAATATTTGGTTCGCTTATTAAAGTAACCCGTGACATTTTCTAGTAGACTTTTCATTTACTTCCTTTAATCAACTTGGACTGCCCTTAATTTATCCCTTGACGCTGCCAACGCTTCGAACATGTTGTCAGTATCGATGTCCTCAGTCTTCTTCTTAATAAACTGAGTATTCATGCCAATCTCTTGGGTTTTGGCTTTGTTCATTTCAGCCTTAGATGCTTCAACTTGGTCTTGTGGAGAAGGTGGCATCTTGGCCTTGGCTTGCATGATTTTTGACCATTCTTCCAAGGTAGGCAAATACTGGTCTAAATGCTTAATTCCCAAAGTACGCAATGTCTCTTCATAAGGCAATCTAAGCTTAATGAACATCTCAGGTAACTCTAAGGGTACTTGCATCATGGCTTGGCCAAATTGTTGTTGAGCAGCGGTAATTAATTGTTGTCTAGTCAATCGGTTTTCTTCGCTCATAAAGCCCATTGCTAGATCCAAATTAATCATTTTGCGGTCGATAAATTGGTAGCTTTCAACGGCTTGGGCATCCAAAAATCCACCTGCATCCTCAGAACAAATGTGAGCCAATTGCTGGATGTTGTAATCATCAGCATATTGAATCATAGTCTTCCAAACCAAATAAATAACATCTTTTAATCCAATGGCGCAGTTCTTCACCATCTCATCTTGGATTAATTGATTGGGACCCATAGCGGTCTGTAATTTAAATCCGCTATTACCATCCTTCATAACTTCTGGATTTAACGTATCACCAGGTGAAGTCATGCCAATCAAAGCCATCTTCTCAGTGTCAAATCGCTCCATAGCCGATTGAACGTAAGCAAGATTACCTTGGAGTGGTGCAAATTCAAAAACGTGTTTATTGGGATCAAATTTACGATCCAAGATAAACATGGCAGACACGCCACGTTGGACTTCTTCGGCATCCAAAAACTCTGGATTAACACCGATTCTTGGAGTGCTTGCTTGTAGCGCAAAAGCCAGTTCAGCCCTGCGGATAGATGTAGCGTATTCCTGCAAAGGAACCATACGCTCACCCAATGAGTAACCAAAGAAGTTACCCACAAGAGGTTTAGGATTCATGTTGGCCAAAGGAATAAAGTCAACTTCCTTGGCGTAAATAATGTATGACCCTGAGTAACATACCTCAATAATCTCTTCTTCCCCGTCATTGTCGATGTCTTTTCTCACCCATGCGGTGGTCAACATCACAACTCTAGAATAGCGATCAGCACCCTGAGAAGCAATCACACCTTGTCCAGGCACTGGGGTTGAATCACGCGCGTGTAAGGCTAGATCGTTTTCTAGTGCACCTGCTTGATAGGCTCCAGCAGGACCATAGGCAGCGTGGTCAGCAAACTGCTCAAGGTCAATAAAAGGATATAAAACCTTGGCTTCATGGATGGTCATTGGGTCATAGAAACCAATGAAGTCTTGATCAGCAATCTTGGGGACAGTTGGGTTGCAAACAAAGTAATGTTGGGCAACGTGTTTGATTTTGATGTTGGTAGAGTAACCCGTCAGCTTATACTTTGCTCTGTAAATATAATTATTCTTAAGGGCTTCATTCATCTCTTCTGATTGAGATTCAGCCTCTTCGCCTTCTTCCTCTTGTTGAGGATTCATCATTTCCTGCATTGCGCCTTGCAGGTCAACGTCAATCTTTCTCATGTTTTGACGCTTGTATGTAAGCCCCTTGTCAGCCAAAGTAATCTCAAAAGATCTCAATTGATCCTTGGTTCCTTCAACTTCCTTGTACATTGTGATGGGTTCACGAATAGGCATGACCATTACAATGCCGTTTTTATGAAGCAATGCGTCTTGAGCCCAATCACGAATAATGGCGTATGGATCGTTTTTATCGTTGATAAAGTATTTCACCATGTCCGTTGATTGGCCGCAGGCTTTGGCATCGGCTTCACTAAAGCGACCGAATTCAAAGTTAACCTCACCATCAGGCATTAAGCATTTAGTAATGACTGCCGTAGCATAGTCAATAGCAGGCGTAACGATAGGAGCAATATAGTCAATTCCACGAACGGGTTCGGTAGAGTTGGATACAGGAATTTGTAAATAGTGGTAATCAGTGAATCGGTTATAGGTATTCTTGGATTGAGTCAGACGCAGGTAGTCAACCATTTTGACGTAGACTTCATGGGCTACTTGTTCTACGATCCCCCGATGACCAGACTCGGAAGCGATATTGATAACGACTACGTTTTGTTTGTCTAACATGTTAAATCCTTTGGACCTTGCCCTCAATGGGTGTGAACCGCCTCATTTCGAAATTGTTGGCTCTGCTGACAACCGACTCTCCGTGACCCTGAATTAAAGCAAGAATACCAATCCTTGCGGAATCGATATGGTCATCAGGATCACTAAATCGTCCTTGAGAGTCAATAGCGTAGTTCCTGCATTCATCCAGAAACGCTTTACAATTTTCATTAATCATAAAGGTTTTACGCTCAAACCCCATTCGCATTATATTGATTCCATAGGCTTTGTGGTTAGTTACTTTTCCTTGATCATTTACAGGGTTCAAAATAGCACCTGGAATGCAATTCAACCCATAATTATCTTCAAAAACCTCTCGAACGCTTTGTTCCGTAAGCGTGTATCGACCAGCCGTGGCGGCATCATGCGGTAGCGCAATCGGCACACCTTTGGATTCCCGATCAAGCAAGTAGTGAACGTATTCATCAGGCGTTTCCCCAGCAGGGATTTTAATTTGCCGTTGTAAGTAAATAATCTCTTCAACTGGATCACGGAAAAAGAAACTGATAACTGTCGGGTCATTCTTAATTCCTAAATCAAAACTAATCAATCGCTCAAGCTTTTCATTGTCCCTAAGATCAATATCCGTACTCTTGTAAGTAGGCCAATCCAGAATCGGGAACACCACTCCTTGACCGACCAACGGAATACCTTTCATACGGCAGTCCCGTTCCCAAGGCATAAAGTCCCTCGACAACTGCTCCCGTTCTTCTTTGGTAAAGAATGGTTCGTCCCATTCGTTGACATAAGGAACATCGTCCCAAGTCACCCGAACATGGCAGTATCCCTCTACTTGGTCCCAGAATTTTCGTACAAGTCCTGTAAGTCCTTTAAGCGGAGTAAACGAACATATGACCTGTCCATTTCGGGCAGCAGTACGCACGACAAGCTCAGAGAATGTGTCATCAGGAGGTTGTTCGTCAAGTACAACAAGATCGAGTTCATAGCCCTGCAAATGCCTAGTTTCTTGGGTGTAGTTAGAAAAGTATAACTTTGATTTACCACCCGATTTATGCCACACTTCCATTGCCAGGACATTGGCTCCATCCGATCTTATCGATTTAGGATCAATCTTCGCCCGTGGAATAGCCCCAGAACCCAATTTATACGCTTGCTTGATATCATCGCAACCCAGCAATTTGGACTGTAGCGTTTTTGCAACTTGTTCCCAAGATTCACCCGAACACATAACGATGATTGGTTCATCAAAGACTTTGCCTTTCCACCATTTTGGATACTCTCCAGTCAAGTGATAAGCAGCTTCATAGGTACTCGCAATGGTTTTACCAGAACGATTGGCAGCGATCATGCCCCTACGGGTGAATTTGGTTCCTGTTTCAAAGAAACTTTTTTGGTAATCAAAGGGTTTGAACCATTTGAGTTGGTCAAACATCATGTCATAAGCAATTTTGTCTCTGGCAATTTTCATGCTTGCCAGTTGTTCTTTGCTCATCAACTTGGTGGCTTTCTTACCACCTGACAATTTCACCAAATACTTGAGTGCCCTTGACTTGTATATAGGCAATACATAATCACTTGCTTCACTTTTTGCCATACTTGTCGCACAAATCTAATAGTATTTCTGCTGCACTAGCCAAATAGTAAATTTCTTCAGGCTTTAGGGTTTGGGTTCCTCTAAGATTCTTTTCTAAAATCTCAAGGCTTTTTCTTGCACAAACTTCTGTTTGGTTATGAAGTTTGTCCCTAAAGACTTCTGAATAGTTTTCCATTTAAGCCCAAGGATTAGCAATATTCTTTTCAGCAAAAGAAATAATATCTTTGTCGATCAACGACCAAATACCAGCACCCTTCTCTCCAATACAGAAAGAATAAATACCTCTACCCTTTTCAGTAAAGGATCCATCTTGTCTACGGAGAACCATTTCTTCTGTACGGGGGTCAATCCAAGAATATTTCTCAGGTTGAGTCTGGCCAAATTTATTGATCCTAGAACCAATGGCAATTTGTTCAACAGGACCAGAAATCTGATAAGTAATCATGCCGTTATCGTATTTCCAGAAGTTGATCATCACTTTACGATCAGACTGTGGATCTAGAGGATGAGGCATGTTGGTAGCACCAAAGAAATGCACCCTAGATGTCTCAGGGGGTAGATCAGGACTACGGGGTGGAATTTCTTTCATTTCGTCAACAGGAATCAATTCCTTTCTGTCAACGTAAGGATTTTCATCTGTTTGGTATTCAGACGGAATTTTTTTGCCTTCTAAAGCATTCTTAGCGACCAGATACTGTTCCTCTTTGGGTTTACCAATGAGGTCCAAAGCAATCTGGGTTTTATCGTAGACAAACTGTGCTAAATCTTTAGCCGTGGGTAAATCAGCCTTTAAGGCATCAACATCATAAGTAGCCATTTCAATTCCTAGTTATACGTTTTTGGGAACGCTTGGTTTTTCAAATTTACCGCGTTGTTTAACATTGTCCGTGTGTTGTGTGGACAAAGTCTTCACTTTGTAAGCATCATTGACCGCAGTAGCGATCTTTTTGCCTCTAGCTCTGTTTTCAGCAAGACCCTCGAGTTTATCGTTGATCTCTTTGGTAAGGCCCTTACGCATCGCAACCCCACCATTAATCACTTTTCCGTATCCAGACATATTAGCCTCACTTTAACCAAGACTTGCCGTCTTTGGCAATATAACCATCGTTCTTGATCTTGCCATCATACAACTCTTTAGGACGGCTCATCATAACAGGTTGTTTTCTACCAGCAGTAACACCAGTAGTCTTACCACCATGAGGACCAACCTTTGGAGCACCTTGGCAACCAGGAGGATACATCGTAGAACCATTCTTATTGGTTACTGCGGTCACTCCAGTATCATGGTTAGGAGCAGTCAAATCGTGGTTACCTTTGCGATTAGGAGCTTGCTTCATCAATGTGGGAGCATTGTTCCCAGATGTGTAATTACTCATTTCTTATCCTTCTTGGATTTGCGTTTGTGTTCAGCATCTCTCTTCACGGCATAAGCAATAGCAACCGCTTGCTTCTCACCCTTACCAGCCTCACGCTCTTTAGCGATATTCTCGCCAAAAGCTTTCTTACTCTTTGATTTGATTAATGGCATTTTAAACCTTCTTTAAAGACTCTAGGAAATTATCCAATGCTTCTTCAGCATCGATCTCATCTTCCTTTTGAATATTCTGTACATGCTCTATCGATATGATAGGCGCACGAGAAGACTCAAAAGGAGCAAGCTTGTCAGCAATTCTAGCCTTATCCTTCATATCCAACTCATCAGACTGCATCGCATCAATCAATACTTCCATCGCAGTCTTTAAAGGTGGCAACCCCTTCTCAGCTCTCTCAGCATTCAATCGGTTAAACAACGCACCATACTCCGTTACATTGTTAACCACCGACTTCGCTTTAGGCATCCTCTTACCCGTTGCCAATTCAATTGCTATCTGTGCGTCCTTGGTTTTCATGCCATTCCTTCACATCCATATACGCAAAAGACCCATGCACTGTAAAACCCCTCTTTGCATGAATCCTCATAAAACCCTGATAATCCCCCCTCACACTCGTAGAACAGACTATCGGTATGCCGTAATGATAAGCCCATAACAATTGTTGGTCAATCATTTGGTTAATTATTCTATACCTCGTCCTAATCGGTAAAGACAAATCAACATGGTGAAACTTAGAATTACATATTTCTTTGGTTGAATAGGGTGCATACCCACCTCTATCAAACCAACATACCCCTAATATCCTATCTCCATCAGTACACTTCGCAATCAACTCCTTAGACTTGTCAAACACTTGAACAGTAGATGCCACTGTTAATATCTTGTGGATAAAGTCTCTGTCGTAACCTAAAGTACTTTCTTTTCTGTACATAGGCTCAAAGGTATCAATAACCCGTAGAGCCTCATAAGGTGTAACCAATGACCATTCCATTGCTAGTCTCCTTTTCCTGTAGATGCCAGTATAACGTATTTATCGGTTTATTAAACTCAAACTTTTTGTAGAAATTTTGGGAACGGGGGAGTGGGCCCCCCTCCTTTCTCCTGGTTCCAGTAGTACCCCCCTCCCCCCATTTCTCCTCTGAAAAACGCCTGGGGGGGTGGTGAAATTTGATTGATTTGGGGGGGTCCGATCGTTTTAGTGTTCAAGGTTAAATAGTAATTAAATGTAATAGTTCGCGCCAATAGGCTTTGTTCTACTGTTTACTCTCTTACTGTTTCCGTATACTTTACGAGGGGCTTTATTATTTTCGAGGGTTTAAAGTGTTGCGCCCAATGCATGGTCTTGCTGCATTACTTACAAGCTCTCAACTGTTACAAGGGTTATATATATGATTTCACTATGTGACAATGCATTACTTTTTACTTGATTTAATGCTATTCAAAATTAGACAATGGTTTAATAATTCTTTTTATGCGTTAAGCTTTCAATATTATTGAATTACAAATTTGTAATAAATATATTGCGTTTATTTATACTTTTTAAGGGTTTTCCCTATAGTCGAAAAGTTATTCAATCCGTTAAGATGTTAAGCACTAGAGAGAATATTCTAGTGCTTACTAAATCAATCAAAGGGGATAGAAATGAAACGTAAAGAGTATCTTAATTTTTATTGGAATTGGCTAACCTATCAATTTAATCCAAGTGATCAATTACATATTACTTTGGTTTTATCGTGGGTTAAACAGTTTATTTCTAATGATGAAATAGCTCTAACATGGTCTAAACGCGACAATTGGACTATTTACTATATGGCTATTGATTATTTTAAATCTAAAAGTGTTGAGAGGTCTTTTAAATGAATACAGTAATCGAATGGTTAGTAACTATCCTATTGTGCATAGTGATAGGGTATCTTTTATCTTTTAACGTTTAAAGGGGTTTTAAATGAATGAATTTAATTTGATCGATAAAGCTTTATCTAATGATGAAATTAGAGAATTGTTTGATTCTCATTTAAACATGACATTTAAAGAGCTATCAAATTTGACGGGTTTGAGTGTACAAGCATTAAAGAAAATTATTTTAGACAATCAATAAAGGGGATTAAAAATGAAAATGAATAGAAAATTTAAACCATTGGGTTACATAGTATATGAGGGTCCTTCATTACTTGACGGCTCTCCAATTGTAATAATTATTAATAAGATTAAAGCTGCATCAAGAAACGCAAAGACGGGCGCATTGGTGCAAAGCTTTATTATCCGATCGGATATTAATCCCGTTGAAGCGCTTAAAACGGGCGCGGACGCTGCTATTTGTGGGCATTGTATACATAGGCCTTCATTGGCGGCTTATACGGGCGCGCCGCCATGCTATGTTAACGTGGGCCGATCGGTTTTAATGGTTTATAACGCGTATAAACGCGGCCGTTATGTTAAAGCTTCCCCCAATGAGGTAGCGCATTATTTGACGGGTTTAAAGTTGCGAATTGGCACATATGGAGACGGCGCAGCAGCGCCCGTAAAAATATGGCAACAGTTAACACAATTTACAGCGGATCATGTCGGTTATTCTCATCAATGGGAAAACCCTTCATTTGATCATGCTGCATGGTCAAAGCTTGTAATGGCCAGCGCCGATACTATAGACGAAGCTGCCAAAGCTAATTTATATGGGATGAGAGTATTTCGAGTTTCTGTAGGTGTTGACAAGCAAGCGGGGGAAGCTGCATGTCCCGCCAGCGCCGAAAGCGGGAAAAAAACTACTTGCGACAATTGCATGTTATGCGCTGGTACTAGTAAAAATGCTAAAGATATCGTTATCGCGGATCATGCATTAGGGCATAAAAAACGGGTTATTTCAATTGAAAGGGTTTAATATGTTTAATATTGATTCATTATCACGCAGCGAACTAATTGCCGAAATTGTCCAGGCCGAAATTAATTACAAGCAAAATTTAGAATTTTTACTATGCGATTATTTTGCGACATTTTCAACTAACGATTTAAAAGATCGATTCACTGATTTTGAGCTACATATTCCCTATATTGAAGCCCAAGCATATATTGACACTGAAAATTCTATGAGGGGTCCATTATGATAAAGCGCGGCAATATTGGAGTTATAGTAACCCGTGAGAATGGATTAATGATTGTAGAAAACGTTTACAAGGGTTTAGTATATTGCCACCCAATGCGTGGAACTAATCGCGTACATGTATGCACAATCGATGAATTTTGGGTTTTACTAGATAATTTTGAATAATTAAATTATTCCCCCTTTATACCCGCTTAATGCGGGTTTTTTTTCATCTATACTTTTATGCTTATTTGATGCAATAGTAAACACGTGTTTAAGGGCATTTTTAGGCTATTTGAGCCGTTTTTTTGGGTTTTTGATGTCTATATACTTGCATTAATTTAAATCGATTTAAACCGATTCTACGGGTTTTGTAGTACTTTTCGGTTATTGAAGGGGGTTAAGTGAGTGAGTACTTACACACTTTGATGGTTAGTCAGTGTTCACTTTGCTTATTTTTATAGCAACTGGTAAAAATCACAGACACCCCACCCTTAATTTTTACCCCCCCGTCAAAAATTCATGCACTTAACATTTCCAGTTTTTTAGAGAAGCTTTAGCTCGTTCTGCTGGTCCCTTTGCATTGCGAACAACTCCTTCCATCCTGGCGCAAAAAGATGCCTTTCTTCCTTTATCCTTTTCTGTTTTTGGACTAGGAGCAGGTGCTTTTAGATGGCTGCCGTTCTTTTTGTTGTACTCTGCACGGCCTTTGGCAGTCATACCAGCACCCTTGTCAGTAGGATTGTATGTCTTGCCCTTACCAGTGGTTTTGTGGGCTATAGGTTTGTCGTGCTTCTTCATTTTTTAGCAGTCTTAGCAGAGTTTTTGAATGCTTGAGCAGTAGGCGCACCTTTTGAACCGACTTTCCTCATCTTTTCCACAGGTTTTCCCTCAGCTTTTTCTTTTTTTATCCGTTCCTGCTTTTTATGGATATTGGCATAAAGTCCAGCTTTCATATTAGTCCTTTCTGATTAAATATAAAGTGCGATCAATTTGGGTTTGAATTCCATCAACCAAAGTTTGTATTGCAGAATCTTGTGGAAGCTTATTTCTGTTTTCTTCAACGTATTGCTTCAATGCCATCACTTCTTCTTCACCAGTGCTTGCTGGATGGAAATAGGTTTGAGGGAACTTAGGAACCATGTCATAACCACCCATGATTGCTTCTGCTAGTTCGTCAACCTGGTCAGATAATATTTCATAGAATTTGCCCAAAACTCGGTGCTTGAACCCATTTTTCTCTTGCCAGTGTAGTAAATGAGCGTTGGTCACGCCATGCAGCATGGTTAACAGAAATTCGCCTACTGGATCCATTTATAGCTCCTCAAATATTTTTTGAAGTGTTAAGTTTAACGCTTTTAGTTCATCAAGTTTATGAATATTCCACATTCTCTTTTGGCCGTGGATACCATTAATTGACCCCCGATGACAATCAGCACACAAAGGTAGACTAGTAAACCATTCGCCCTGGTCGATTTCATGCGCTTCAGATGGACCCGATTGCTCACAGACAATACAGGCCATCTCCTTGATTCTGCCAACATGCTTTCTTTCAAGAGCAGTCATGGCTTTTTTGTTTTTAGAGTGCATTACATTTGGTTCTTTATTTCGACCCGCCTGTTGTACTCTAAAACCTTCCAGACCTCAATCTTTAGCTTGGCAGCATCCAACATGTATTTGAGGTGCTCGCGTTGATTCTCGGCCGTTTTAAGGGCATCCAGCATCTCTATGTACTTAGGATGAGAGTAGGCATAAGCTTCTTTAGCCCCTAAAGTTCCTGATTCTTCATTCATTAACTGAGATTTAATGGTTTTTAGGAATCTCTCAAGATGATTGGCATCAGAATATGCCTGGGCATAGTTCTTAGATTCTCTAGCAATAAAATCTATTGCTTTTGTAGGATCAATTTCATCGGTCATGTGTTTAAATCCTTTAATCTTGCTTCAGTTAATTGTTGAACCCTATCTGCATATTCGCCTGCCGTCATAAATTGATTGAAATTTGCATCATGCTTTATGAGAACTCGATCATCTTTTGTCAATCCCACCCATTCTTTTTGTTTAGAAACCAATGGAGGTTCCATGATGTAATCAATTAAATATTGTCTTTTCTTTGCAATACGTTCAAATTCTTCATCTTCTTCAGTCATTCTTGTCCCCTTTCTTTTATCATTGCATCTGCATATTGATAAGCCTTACCACCCACAAACTCAAGAGTTGTTGTAAATCTATTGTCTTCTCTGCCAATAATTGCTTGCATAGCCTTTGCCGCAAAGTAGTCACGCAATGTCATACCTGTACAAGTAATGTCTTTATGCATCCAAGGAAATGCAGTTGGTAGTTCATTAATCATTCTTGTCCCCTTGCTCGGATTGCACCAGCACATTCGCTTGCTCCTTCACCCATGAATTCATATCTACCTTGTATGTCTATCCATGATAAGTAAAAACCATCACAAATTTCAGCACACGCCTCACGTTCTTTTTCTGCTACCAACTTAGCAAACTCTTCTAGTTTATCTAACCACATTGGCTTACCTCGAACATAGTCGTGAGGTAACTTTGCTTGATTAGCCATCTTTATGATTTCTTCGTCAGTCATTATTTTTGCCTTCAAAGTCAAACCATTCATAAAATTGATAGGTCAAAGCATCCCTGATGGCTTCTTTAATTCTTGTTTCAGGAGGGTCTTCGTCATACTTATGTGAAGCCCTCCATCCAGATTCGATTCCATTTTCTATGCACATATCCAATACGGCCATTGATTTGGGTTTCATATTAATCCTTAAAAAGGTAGATCGTCATCGGGAAGATCGGCAGCCTTACGGGTTGGCTCACTGCTTTGGCGGTCTTTAGGAGTCAATTTAATGCTCATAAAGCTTGTTCCTTGCTTACTAGTCCTGACCCATGAAGACATCCAATATTCTTTGCCTTCAACATTAATTTGACCTTTGTAAGCAGGATCTGTATCTTTTTGTTTTTTATCGTTTTTAAACAATGTACCTGAGTTGGTGTTGTCGTACTGATTCATTTTGATTCCTTAAGTTGATTTTTGATTGCTGAACGAATTTTAGAATCCAATAGACTCCAGAGATACGTCTTCTCTTCTACATCGGTAACAGTCATCACTTCTTCGACTGCACCTATGATGTCTCCTTGCTCGAAATGGTCCCTGATTGAAGTGGCCACATCATGCAACATTGATTTTTGTTTTTCAGTAACTAAAGCACCATCGGTAGGCTTGATCTTGGCCACTGCCTCCTCTGGTAGATCCTCGCCTGAGTAAATGTATAAGCCAAGGCCATGAAGGGACAGGGCTTTGGTCATACAACGCATGATTGCAGTGTTTACCGCAAAGGCATCTGGGTTAGTAATGGCTTTGTTTCTAAAGTCCATCACGGGGAGCTGGCAGGTCATTGGTTTACCAAAGATGGTAACAGTGACGAACACCATCGCAGTGCCGTTGATATCCATGAAACACTTATCACCGAACATCTCGACTTTGTATGTCGCTTGTTCGTCTGCTTTAAGTGCTAGATCCCATGCCCATGCCCATGACAAATAAGTAAGGTTACCCTTCTTTTCTGTATGTTCATTAACGTTGAGTTTAAGTAAGTCTTTAATCACAATTTCTCTCCAAATGCCTTGGCATATTCTTGTTCAATAATTCTTAGTTGATCTTTATCTGAGAACATATGGAACTCAATAAAAAGTTTATGTTCGCAGCATTCTTTTTTATAACCGCGTGGATTCATACAGTGACCACAGTACTCAATAAATTGAGAGTGCTCCTTGTAGGAATCTACAAAATTCTTTGACATGCTCATTTCAGTCCTTTAGTACAAATGCAACGATTAACGCAAAAAACAAAACAATGTAAATGAGGGTTGCAATCATTTCTATATTGAAACCTTTGCGATTGTTTAACAACAAATCTTGGATCAACTCCTCGTCATAAGTGAAATCAATTCGTTGATTAGGAAGAGTGTAATGTTTACCAATTGACACTTTGTCGAGTTTATATGGGGTCAATTTTCACCTCCACAGACTTAGAGATCTTTTCATTGGAATAACGCAATGCACCAATGCACCGAGATAATTCACACATCTCTTCGTTAACCAAGTGAATCTTGTCGCATTTAAAGATCACTGCATCACGAAACTTCACCATTGCTCTTTCAATTTCAATCAATTCATTTAAAGTCATTTTTAGTTCCTTAACCAACTTAATGGAATTCTTGCCACTTCATCGTGTAGATTAATGATAATCTCACAATACTTGTCTTTCTCTTCCTGCTTACCCTCTTCAACATAGTCTAAATCCTCTACACATGCCACTAGAGCGTTTAACCATGTCTCACCCATACCAAACCCTACAGGCTTTGAATGAATCGCGCCTGGAGGGAAATACTTTGCTACTGCTTTAAACAACATATCAAATCCGATCAAATAACATCTGATCAACATCTAGATCATTGGTCAATTGCTCCAACACCGCATCCTCAATTGGTGTTCCATCAATGTAAAAACCTTCTGAAATGTATGAATCAGCACTATCACCAAACCCAGCACGTTGTACACGCAATGACTTGTAATCAACTTCTTTCATATCAGCTCCTTTGTTAAAGTAAGGTTAGTCTATCAAAGTTAAATAAACATTGTCAACAGGCTAAACTTATTTCCCTAAAGTTTACTAGGTTATTTACATTTCATTGGTTTTTAGTTATTATAACCGAATGAACATTGAAACTTTAAAAACCAAAGCCACCCTTTATCAAATCAGCCAAATACTGAAGATAAAGCCCCCAGCCGTTTACAAGTGGGCAAAGACTGGAAAGATTCCAGAATTGCGTTTGTATCAATTGAGAGAGCTACGACCTGAGTGGTTTGCTCCTCCTCCTATCCATAAAGATAAGTGATTGTTTATTTCACATTGCTGGTGTTCGCAACTGCATTAATTGCTTTTGTGATCACCCTTTTTTTTCTTTACTGGATCTTGTCTGATGAAAATTACTGAAAATGAGTACAGAGATATCTGTGCCGATTTGAACTTTAAGTACAAACAATGGAATGAAGAATACGAATCCAAGAAGAACTATTTTGAGAGTTGGGCTTGGTGGAATTCGGAAGAGCAAAGAAGGAAACGTAAGATTTACATTGACTATTGGAACCATGCAAAGGCTACTTATGAACGAAAACGATAACTGCTTTGACTTGTTTTGGGCTCTTTGGCCATCTTCTCCTCGAAAAGCCAGTAAATCCAAATGTTTAGAGAGATGGAAAAAGAAGTCTTTAGACAAACAATGGAAACAGATCCACGCGCATCTGACTTGGATGAAAACAACAGATATGTGGAAAAAAAGCAACGGGGATTTTATTCCCGCTCCTTTGGTCTACATCAACCAAGAGAGATGGGATGGAGCAGAGATTCCTAGCCCTGTGACGATCAATATTCACTATAGAGATCCAGTCTTAGATAAGCTAGAAAACGACACTAAGAACGCTGCGCCCATGCCAGAAGATGTAAAAAAAAGAATGATGGAGTTAAGAAGGGCACTGAAATCGATATAATGCGAAACATCAACGGCTTGGTAACCCGTTGTAGTTCTACACAACAAACTCGTAAACCCATTGGTGAGCGGGCTTCGTCAAAACTAGATTAGGGGGTGTAGCTCCTTTTCTATGTGGCAACCAAGCCTAAAGCTCGTTCACCAATGGGTTTTTTGCTTTGTGGCTTTACTCGTACTCCACACGATAGTAAGACTTCATCTCGAGGGCGTGGAAGAAAAGAGTACATGGTATGCCGTAAGGCTAGGGGGCAGTTCCCGAATAATCCATGCGACTGGTCAAATCATCAAGTCGAGGGGCATACGCAAAAGCGTAGCATGATGATCCTGTTTACAGGGGTAAAGTACCTAATCCTGTCTACTCCATCTCTATGGGGTAGGGGGGTCTTTGGGTAAAAAATAGGAAAGGACGCAAAACGTTGTATTTATTGAATCCTAGAAAGAGAATATCAAAAGCGCATCTTTGGACTGGATCTGATTCTTATTGTTCAATGTTTACCACGGGTGGAATGAGAAAAGAAAAACAACAACTTTTTGAAACACCACTTGGTAAAAAGATTTGTTTAATGTGTAGTAATGTAAAAAAATCAAGGAATAAAAATGGATTATGAAGATGCAAACCAAGTGTTAAACAACGTCAAATTCGGTATCTTTGAACCTGCCTATAAGATCACTCAAGCTCTGATCATTACTGGTGACATTGATACCTCAGTTGATATTCAAAACGAACCCTTAAATGTCTACTTTGAAAAAATTAAACCGCCCATCATTGTCGGACCAAGATTTGATTGATCACTATGCTCGAATGGCTTTAATACCAGGTGCAATAGATCATGCTAGGTATCAAGTCAGACAGATGGAAAAACACAGAATGTATCAAGGTATTGGTAAAGCAGTAGCAGAAAGGATAAAGGAACTAAAAAATGAATAAAGATGAAGCATTACAAATTGCATTGGAAGCTCTGACTGATTTTGATTACGACAAAAGAATGAAGGCTATTGAAACTATTAAAAGATCACTTGAAAAAAAACAATGGGTTGGTCTGACGGAAAAAGAAGTTAAAGAATGCTTTACCATAACTCCCGATCAGTTTTTGTCGTGGCAAATTTATAAAAGAGTTGAAACCAAGCTAAAAGAAAAAAATTATGACCTTCCAAATTAATTTTAAAATTGATGGTCCTCCTCGCGGTAAAGGCCGTCCAAGATTTGCCAACAGAGGAAACTTTGTCTCTACTTACACAGATTCAAAAACCCGAGCCTATGAAGACCACGTTAGAGAATGTGCCAAAAAGGCTATGGGTTCCTCAGAACCTCTTAAAACCGCCTTAGACGCGTTTATTTACGTTTCCTTTGACGTTCCATCTTCTTATTCAAAAAAACGCAGGGAAGATTGTTTAAATGGCTTAGAGAAGCATATTAAGAAGCCTGACCTAGACAATGTTGTTAAAGCGATACTGGATGGATGCGAAAAGGTTATTTTCTTAAGTGACGCACAAATTGTGTACACACATTCTGTTAAAAAATATGGCCATCCTCACGTTGAGGTGCTATTCAGAGAATCAGAATGATTGATCCAGATCTTGTTGACAAAATACCACAAAAGGGTCGGCCTTGGTGGATGTCAGGCACTCCAAAGGGTTGGGGTGGTAAACGCAAAGGTGCTGGTAGACCATCAACAAGAAAAAAAGGGACTGAGGTAATATTAGGGTTAAACCCTATACAACGTAAGTTACTTATTGAGTATGGTAATGGTGACCTTGAAAAGGGTCTTGAGCGGTTGGTAAATGAAAATTTTTAAAGGACTAAAAATGCTTGAACATATGTTTGGAACACTTCCTAAATTCTTGATGCGTAGAGACGCGCTAGAAACGTCTAAAGAGTCTGCGGTTAGGGTAGATAGCCAAACCCTCGAAAAATTGGTTTATGAGGTAATTAGAAGCCATCCAGAGGGTTGTATTTCTGATGACATCCTAGAAACACTTAAAACTGTTCCTTATGGGTCGGTGACCGCCAGATATTCAGCATTAAAACGTAAAAAGTTAATTGAAATTACTGGCGAAAAAAGAAACTCCAGAGCAGGTAGACCCCAATATGTAATGAAGGCATCTGAACAACTGTCACATTCTTGATCGACAATGTAGTTTTAACCAAGGAGTAGTCATGCAGTACAAAGTAAACATGAGCAATTGGAGAATCAATCTTGATCTTGAATCAGATGATTTCGATTTAATTGTAGAGTTGCAAGGTGCAATCCAATCAACTTTAGATTTCTATGATGCTGAACCTGAAGATGAAGAAGAAGATATTGAAGAATAAATAAAAAAGCCCGTTGTAGATTAATTTCTCCAGCGGGCTTATACCTTAATTACTTCACCTCTAAATTCAATGTGGTTTTTATCAATAGTTTTTACCACTTCTGGCCACAACAAGTGACCTTTGTAAAACGTTAATATTACGAATCCTGACCTCCAATTAGTAGGAGAGTTCTCTAAATAATTTTCAAATTGCGGACCCTTGGGATCTGCTAAAGTACCCGTATCAATTCCATATCTTGTCCCGTTGTAATCATCGAACGGAGTAACCTTAAGACTATGCAAATGTCCCGTGACCATAGTGACACCAGCATTCACAGTGTTATTATGCGTGGCATGGATTCCACCTTTCCACCTGTGTTTCACAACAACGCTATCTGTTATCCAGGTAGACCAACATGGTTCCCATAGTGGAAAATGGTCTTTAAGGCTAAAACCTTTTATCTGCTCATATTGTGGAGCGTTAGCAGCTAAACGATTTTCAAACCTTGCATCATGGTTCCCTAATGGCCAAATCAACTTCATTTTGTGATTGGCTTTCTTGGCTTCATCTTCTATCTCACCAAGGGCTATTTCGCAGGCTTTAAGCTCTTCAATTAACGTGGGAGTGCTATCCCATCCAATCCTTGGAAAACGGCTTATAGAAGCTCCATCAAAGGCATCCCCGTTGTTGATAATCGCTTTGATGTTATCTAGATTCTTAATGGCCCAAATCAATCCTTTGTAAGCAGTGGTTCGTATGCCAGGCCAAAAATGAGCATCACTGAATACAATCACTGTCCCGTTTTCTATTCCTAGATTAACCCGATCAGGCTTAGGTTTAATGAGATGTTCGAGTCTATGAGTTTCCATATCCTCTTGGTAATTAACTCTTAGTTGATCTCTTCTGTTTTGAATGTTTCGTACAGACATTCCAATGGACTTGCTCATCAATATTGGATTTCGATTGCAAAAGTCGAATAGAGTAATAAACTCCAAATCTGAAATTCTTTTCATAACTTTTTTCTCCAATAGAGAGTGTTTTTGCCGCCCCAAGGTACTGAGGGTTCATACAATCTAAATCCGCAGGAAATCAAAGAATTAGAAGATGGAGGATTACAAGTCGTATCAGTAATCAGCCAATTCCAGCCTATTTTTTTAGCAAATGTCTGACGTACGCGAATAAGTCTCTTCTGAGTCCCCCGTCCACGATGAGAGTAAATAACCCCAGAACGGCAAAGATAACCAACATCGGACCAACGAGCAGAAGGGACAACCCCAGCAAAACCAATCGGTACACCATCTTGATAAGCAACCCACCAATTTCCTTCAGCAACGTTATACGATTTGTCATAAGGCAAGCATTCCTTTTGTAACCTATTCAAAAGTTCAACATTTTCTTTAACAGAAGTGTCTACATGCTTGATTTTCATATAAGTCCCTTTGTTGTCGGAATGTTAAACAAAAGCCAAGACATTTTTATGACCAAAAAAAAAGGAGGGAATTACCCCTCCTTAAAACCCTTCTTTGCAATCAAGACAATACGGCAACTGCTTGATGGATTAATCTTACCCGATCCTCCAAACCAATCAAGCCCCCATTGATCTTTTTTGTTAAACCTTCCCAATTCTGTGCTTCTGCTAATTCATTACACCCGTGGGTCTTCCAAAACCACCCCGCGCTTAAAGCAGCATACATCGGTGTAGCTACTAATTCTGGGTGAGCCACTAGGTCCTGACCTATTGCTTTACCAAAGTGCCAGTAGTTATCATGTAAAGTTAGTTGGATAAGCCCTCTTCCGTGGAATTTCCACCCGTCTCCTGACGATTCATCTCGATTACCTCCTCGACCACCATAAATCCGATTGGCAATTTTCTCTGGATGGTGAGCGTAAACTTCAATCTCTCCTGGCTTAAATTTATGTCCAAAGAGCTTTTGAAGGGTTTCGGCTGAGTAGTTAAGGTTTTCTTCCAGTTTTTTGAAGTGACCGCACTCATGAGAGCACTGTCCGATAAAAGCTGCCTGTTTTTTAACATCATCTATTCCAAAAGATGTAAAGGTTGTCGTTAGAGGTTCAGACCAGTGGGCTTCTATACCCAGTTTTATTAACTTTTCTACTGGAATCATCACTTAACACCCTCATTAACAGTCTTCATTACTTCATTGTATTGGGCAATACAGGAGTTGAGGTTATTGATTGCGATGTCTCCGTCTGCTGCGATGGCGATAAGAGCTTTAACAGTCTCTCGCTCAGATTGGCTTGCATTGTTTCTATCTCCAGCGGTGGAACCTGAATCGGCTTGTAAGGTACAGGTGGAGGGGAGGCGCAACTCGCCAGAGTCAACGCGAACATTAAGAGCAGATTTGTTTGAAATAATTTCATTAGTAGCCTTTTGAAGTGATTTATTAAGATTTTTTACTTTGGCATTCAGCTCGACTTCTTTTGCGCGAGCTTCGTCATTAAGTCTAATAATTTCTGCTTGATCTTCAGCAACGCGTTCTTGATAACCTGCATGGTGTCCATAAAAATATACTCCTAAAACGGCACATATTGCGCCAATGATTAACCAAGGATTAAGGAAACTAAACATTTACACTAGCCCTCGCATGAGCCATTCTTTCTCTTTCCTCATCAGATTCTAGAGTCGGAGGTGTAGTCGGAGCAGGAGGAGGTGTATAAGACGTAGGAGTCGAATAAACAATGTTCTGAACAGGTGGTGCTACATAAGCATCTTTGTTCGATTTGGCAGCATTCATCATATTTGTGGCTTCATTTGATATGCCTTTTGTCAAAATACCACCAATACCCCCAACTATCAAAAGGACAATATCGTTCAGCATCTTTGTATATGCCTGGTCGATAGGAGCCATAGCCTTGATAGGCTGAGTAACAAAGGTTACCGAATAGAGAAGGGCAAACGTAATAAATGCAAAGATCATCGTCACCATGATGATCACAAAAGCCCTGACTCGAACTTCTATCTCATCGGCAGACAGGCGTTCCTTGGGGCTGTTGAACAGTGCCAGCAATAGTTCCTTCAATTTTCTTCTCCAGTATGGGGGCTACAAGATA
>Ga0208618_1000240_pt1 | contig 25907 bp, 23 predicted proteins | sample CryBogCBE18Jul08_FD_184585 | JGI IMG/M metagenome (GOLD analysis project Ga0208618, IMG submission 184585) | Freshwater microbial communities from Crystal Bog, Wisconsin, USA - CBE18Jul08 (SPAdes) | ecosystem: Environmental > Aquatic > Freshwater > Lake | place: Crystal Bog, Wisconsin, USA...
GTTCTTGCTAGAGGCAATTTGATCGCAGAGGGCAATTCCGAGGTTATAAAAGCCAGTCGGGAAGTTCAGGAGGTATATTTTGGTGGTGGCAAAACTTTCGAAGCAAATACGAACTCATGACTACTCATTTTCAAACCTCGTTGACGGGTTCTAACAATAATGGCGATCCGCTCCTTCAATGCGTAAATATGAATGCATGGTACGGTGCAGCTCAAATATTATTTGATGTAAATATAAGTATTTATCCCGGAGAGGTGGTCGCATTAATGGGGCGCAACGGGGCTGGCAAATCAACGACCTTGCGCTCATTCATGGGTCTTATGCCGAAAAAAACAGGGGCGGTTAATTTCTTAGGTCATGAGATTGGTCATTTGCAACCATTCCAAATAGCTCGCCAAGGCTTGGGTTATGTGCCAGAGGATCGAAGAATCTTCTCGGACCTATCGGTATTAGAGAATTTGAGTGTGGGTGAACAACCTTCAAGGTTCTTTCCCAACGGACAAAGGGCTCCTCAGTGGGACTTAGAGTCTGTGTTTTCTCTCTTTCCAAATCTTGGGAAAATGCCCGATCGATTAGGCTCACGTATGAGTGGAGGGGAGCAGCAAATGCTGACCGTAGCGAGAACTTTAATGGGTAATCCAATAGTGTTGTTGTTAGATGAACCATCAGAGGGGATTTCTCCTTTAATTGTCGAGCAGATGGGAGAAATGATCTTAAAGCTTAAATCCCAAGGGGTTAGCATTTTGTTGTCTGAGCAAAATTTGCATTTTGCAAGTTGGGTATCTGATAGAGCCTACGTTTTAGAGAAGGGACAGATAAAGCATTCATCAAGTATGAATGAATTGGCAAATAACCAGGAAATACTCAGAGAGTATCTTAGTGTTTGAAAAGTAAATTCTAGAGGAGTTGTTGTACGTTAATATTTAACTTAAGGGGTAAAAGCAATGAAAAAATTCAATCTCAATCACGACAGAAGAGGATTTCTTAAAACCATTGGAGAATTGACATCTCTTGCAGGTGTAGCGACTTTAGGTAGCACTTGTTTAACGCCGTTTGCTTTTGCAGCAGGCAATATCAAACCAGACAGCAGTTCTGCTTTGCTTGTGATCGATGTTCAAAATTGTTTCACAGAAGGAGGTACTCTAGCTGTCGCTAGGGGTTCTGAAATCGTACCCGTTATTAATAAAATTTCTAATTCTTTTGAAAATATCGTAGTGACTCAAGATTGGCATACCCCAGCACATGCTTCATTTGCAAGCTCATACAACGGCAAAAAACCTTTTGAAACTACAAACTTAAAATATGGGACACAAGTCTTGTGGCCAGATCACTGCATCCAAGGAACACAAGACGCAGCCTTAAATAAGGATTTGAAACTACCCAGTGCACAACTCATCATTCGCAAAGGCTATCACAAAGATGTAGATAGTTATTCTGCATTTTTAGAGGCGGATAGAAAGACAACCACAGGACTGAGTGGCTACTTAAAGCAACGAGGCATTAAAACCTTATACCTTACTGGCCTTGCTACTGATTTTTGTGTGGCTTGGACCGCGCTTGATGCCAGACAAGAGGGATTTGAGACCTATGTGATTGAAGATGCATGTCGAGCAATAGATTTGAATGGATCACTGGCTGCTGCCTGGAAAAATATGTCTGACAAGGGTGTCAAACGGATCCAGTCAACTGATCTGATGCTTGTATAACAGCGTAACTTAGAGCATATGAGTTTGAATCAAAGAGTAGTTTTAGTTGTCAATGGTCAATCCAAAACACTTGACCTAACATCTGAAGCTTCTCTTCTTCAAGTGCTACGCAATGATTTTTTGCTAAATAGCCCAAAATATGGTTGCGGTTTAGGAGAGTGTGGTTCGTGCACCGTTTTAGTAGACGGGCAAGCTACAAGAAGCTGCGTTGTTCCAGCCACTCAAGTCGAGCAAAGGCGAATTACTACGTTAGAGGGGTTAAGCTTTGCAGGGGCTATTCATCCCATACAGCAGGCATTTATTGAACAGCAAGCGGCCCAGTGTGGGTATTGTTTGAGTGGAATGATCATGATGACTGTTTCATTATTAATGCGAAACCCAAATCCTGAGCTCGAACAAATTAAAAACGAGTTATCTGGAAATTTGTGTAGATGCGGGACTCACATTGAAATACTCAGAGCTGTAAAAAGGGCAATTGAATTATGTTCGTCCTCATCACCTGATGACTTATTTAAACCCTTAACCTGCGATTTGAATTAGTTTTATGCGCTCATTAGCTCATCAAAATCGCCAACAAATCTTATCTCAAACTGGGGTTTTACTTGTTGTTCGTGATCCCGTTCCCCCTCCTGTACCTGCACCTGGACAACCTCCATTTGTTTCATCAAAAAAATCAGAGGGTGTTGAGATATTGGTTGCGGTTTGGGATGACTCAAGCATTACCTCCATGCACGGACACGTTGATTTAGGTACGGGGCTAAGGACTGCTTTAACCCAGATTGTTGCGGAGGAGTTGAACATATCGCCCGAGCGTGTTTCTTTATTGATGGGGTCCACTTCAGCCGCCCCTAATCAGGGCGCAACAATAGCTAGTGCCTCAATTCAAATTCACGCAATGCCCTTGCAAAAAGCAAGCGCACAGGCTCATTTCTGGGCACTTCAACAGTGTGTCAATCTTTGGGGTTGTCAACTGAATGATATTGAAGCGAATAATGGTGAATTTCTCAATCGAAAAAACAATGAAACTTTGACCTGGAAGAATCTTCTTGAGGGCAAGAGGGTCACATTAAACTTAGATCTACAAACTCCGCTTAAGGATCCTGAGAGCTACCGCTTGATAGGAACTGATTTCCAAAGAGTCGACATTCCCTCCAAAGTTAAGGGGGATTTTATGTTTGTCCACGACATGAGAGTTCCAGGCATGCTGCACGGGCGAGTCATTCGACCTCCCTATGCGGGGTTTGATAGCGGGGACTTTATTGGTAAGACACTTATAGATGTTGATGAGTCCTCTATTGCTCACATCCCGGGAATCAAGGCAGTCGTAGTCAAGGGTGATTTCGTAGGCATAGTGGCTGAGCGAGAAGAGCACGCAGAACAAGCCATGCGAGAGTTGGTGGTTCACTGGAGGGATTGGCCTGGCAAAAAGGGCTTGAACGATACTGAGCAAAGCATTAGGAATAATCCTTTTACGCAGCGAGTTTTGATAAATGAGGGCGATGTTGAGCAAGCCATTGGGCAAGCCACGCATTTGCTTGAGCGTACCTATGTTTGGCCATATCAAATGCACGCCTCTATTGGTCCTTCTTGTGCTCTTGCAATGTGGTGCACAGAGGAAGAATTTAAATCTAATGGGTACAGAGCTAGAGTGTGGGCGGGTACTCAAAATCCTCACGTATTAAGGGCTGATTTGGCATTGATAGCGGGAGTGTCAGACGAATATGTTGAAGTTATCCGTATGGAGGCCGCGGGGTGTTATGGTCGAAACTGCGCTGATGATGTTGCAGCGGATGCATTGATACTTTCTTGTGCAACCTTTTCACCTGTTAGGGTTCAGCTCACACGAGAGCAAGAAAATGTTTGGGAGCCAAAGGGCGCAGCCCAGCTCATGCAGGTCAGGGGTGGGTTAAATCACGATAACTCAGTCGCTGGGTATGACTTTGTAACCTCTTATCCCTCAAATGCCTCGCCAACTTTGGCGCTATTGTTGACAAGAACAATAGAGCCAGTGGCCAGAACATATGAAATGGGAGACAGGACTGCAAAACCTCCCTACGGTTGGGACAATTTGAGAGTAACTGTAAATGATATGCCACCAATTCTTAGAGCATCTTGGTTAAGAGGCGTATCAGCAATGCCCAATACTTTTGCTCATGAATCATTTGTTGACGAGCTTGCGTCAATAGCAAAAGAGGATCCCGTTGAGTTTAGGTTGAAATGGATTAATGATGAGAGAGCAAGGGAGCTTATCAGCATGACGGCTGAGAAAGCCAATTGGCTACCCCATCACATAGCACAACAAAAAAACAGCGATGGTCCTTGGTTAAATGGCCAAGGCTTTGCTTACGCACGCTACGTTCATAGCAAGTGGCCAGGTTTTGGCGCAGCTTATGCTGCTTGGGTTGCAGATGTTAAAGTTAATAAAGATACGGGCGAAGTACACGTTAAAAAAGTTGTAGTGGGTCACGATGCAGGATTACTTATTAATCCCAAAGGTGTTGAACAACAAGTTCATGGAAACATAATACAAACAACGTCTCGATCATTATCTGAGAAAGTGCAAACTGATACTCAAACTGGACAAGTTCTAAATTTAGACTGGGGCAGCTATCCAATTATTAATTTCAGAAATGTACCCATGGTCGAGGTTTATCACATGCCCAGACCAGGGGAGCCTTCTTTGGGTGCTGGTGAATCATCCTCAGTGCCCGGTACTGCAGCTATAGCTAATGCAATATTCGATGCAATTGGAGTACGTTTAACGCAGCCCCCGTTCACCTCAGAGAGTGTGCGTGAGGCAATGAATCCCAGCGCAAAGGACCTGGTTCGCCAGCAATCCCCAATGGGTGCAGAGGGCACACAACCCGCACTGGAGCAGTTGGCAAAGCGAAATCAATTCATCAATCTTGAAAAACTGAAAGTACCTTTTGGTGTTTTATCGGCCTTAAAAATGGGGCTTACAAATAAGGGGTTTCTTAAAGGAGTTGGTTTTTTATTTTTGGGCTTTCTAAGTTCTTTGTTTGTATATTCAGGATTTCAATCCGAATTACCAAGAGTTGGGAATCTAGGTAATTCCAGTTTGAGACTGAACCCAAGATTTGACGAATCTCTTGTAAATAGGGGCAGAGAACTTGTTGCATTAGGTAATTGTGTCGGTTGTCATACTCAAAATGGAGGTCTACCCTTTGCTGGAGGACGTTCAATACAAACTCCATTTGGTCGAATTACAACTCCAAATCTTACGCCTGATGTAGAAACCGGCATTGGAGGATGGAGTTTTGCGGCCTTTGAGAGAGCAATGAGGCAAGGCATTTCTAGAGACGGCCATTATTTATATCCAGCATTTCCATACACTTCATTTCAAAAAATAAATGAAGAGGATATGCTGGCCATTTATGCCTGGCTAATGTCCCGTACGCCAGTATTTAGTCAACAAAAGGATGGTGATTTACGGTTTCCATTTAACCAAAGAAAGTTAATGCCTATTTGGAACTCTTTGTTTGCCAATCAAAATCCAACCGAGCAGGTTTACGATATTGCGCCCAGTGGGGAGTTTTTCAAAGGTAAATACCTCGTTGAGTCATTGGGGCATTGCGGGGAATGTCACTCTAGCCGGAATGCTTTGGGTGCAATGAGTGGGGAAACTAATCTATCTGGGGCATTTGTTGATGGTTGGTATGCCCCGGCGCTTAACTCAAAAAATCATTCTCCAATTCCTTGGTCTAAAAAGGAAATTTTTGATTATTTAAGCACTGGAAGAACTTCGTTTCACGGCATCGCAGGTGGGCCCATGGCTCAAATTGTCCGAGAATTAAACCACGCTCCAAGCACCGATCGAATGGCCATGGCTGAGTATTTATCAATTGTCATGAATCCAAAGGGTGTGGATTCAATGCAAATTGCGCAAATTGCAGTTGACACGATAAATAAATCAATTTCTGTCAAAGAGAAACAAAGCTCATTTGCTATAAATTTAGATTTATTACCTGGACTAAGGCAATTCAACGGAAGTTGCTCAAGTTGTCATCATGACGGGGATGGCCCACAATTACTTGGAACTAATCTTCATTTGTCGTTGAATTCAAACCTACATGCAGAAAGTCCAGTAAATTTGATTCGTATTATTTTAGAAGGGGTTAGGGAGCCTGCCTCTCGCGAGCTAGGTTTCATGCCCTCATTTAAAGATAATTTGACTGATCAGCAGTTAAGTCAAATTATTTCTTATATGCGTCAGCGTTTCGCCCCTGAAAAGTCTCCTTGGGAAAATTTAGATCAAAGCATTCAAATAGTTCGCAAATCGATAGAGCATTAAATACTATCTTAGTATTATCTTTTTGCCAACGCTCTTACCCGTAATAAGTTTAAGTAATCTGTAGGGTATAGAACTCGAGCATATTAATTTAGAATGTTTAGAACTGTAAAGCTAAGATCTTTGAGAGGTTAAAATTTTTATGAAACGCGTACAAATGATCATCAACGGCAAGGCCGTTGATAGCGTAGAGGGTGAGTGGATTGATGTTGAGAACCCGTCCAACAAAACTATATTTGCGCAAGTACCTCGCGCTAGAAAAGAAGATGTCAATATTGCTGTTCAGGCCGCAAAAACTGCGTTTGCGAGTTGGTCACGCACGGCAGCTGCGGATCGCGGAAAAATGCTCTACGCCATTACAGATGCGTTAGAGAAAAATAAAGAAGAGTTGGCTCGTTTGATCAGCACTGAGAACGGTAATGCACTTCGCACTCAAAGTCGTGGTGAGGTCAATATAGTTATTGAGATATTTAGATACGTTGCTGGTATAGCCCGTGAAATAAAGGGCAACACAATGTTTCTCAATGTTGAGAATTTAGATTACACCCGAAGAGAGCCCTACGGTGTGGTTGGAGCGATCGTCCCCTGGAATGCTCCCCTGATGTTGGCGGCATTAAAAATTGCTCCAGCCGTGATGACAGGAAATACCGTTGTTCTTAAAACCGCAGAGGACGCTCCTCTAGCTGTAACTGAGATGGGACGCATTTGTAATGAGTTTTTACCGGCTGGGGTGCTCAACGTCATAACAGGTTATGGACTTGAGTGTGGAGCGCCTCTTGCAGAGCATCCAGATGTCCCGAAAGTTTCCTTCACAGGCTCTACAGCTGTGGGTAGATCTATTTTGGCCGCTGCAAGTCAAAGAATCGCTGCCGTATCTTTAGAGCTGGGCGGTAAGAGTCCACAAATTGTTTTCCCTGATGTAGACCTTGATTTCACCACTGACGGTGTGATCACTGCGATGAGATTTTCCAGACAAGGACAGTCATGTACTGCTGGCTCAAGGGTTTACGTGCATGAATCAATTGCAGATAAATTTTTAGATAAACTTGTTGGGAAATTAAAGAAATTTCAGATTGGCAATGCTTTAGATGAAAAAACTGACGCTGGAAGTTTGGTTAATTTAAAACAGTTCAACAGGGTTTGCTCATACGTGAAAGAGGCAATGCAGGCTCACCCTGATGCTCTTATATTAGGTGGTCTGCCCAGTGAAACTGGTCCTTTGTCTGAAGGATACTTCTTTGAGCCGACCATTTTCTTGAACTTGCCTGAATCTACGCGGATGACCCATGAAGAGGTTTTTGGACCCGTGCTTTCAGTGTCAACTTGGTCAAGTGAGAGTGAGGTTATAAAACAAGCGAATTCATCCGAGTACGGTCTGGCTGCCTTTGTTTGGTCTAGGGCGGGAGCTCCCGCACTCAGAATGGCCCATGAGCTTCAAGCGGGATGGGTGCTGGTTAACCAAGGTGGAGGTCAAGCAATTGGACATTCTTACGGCGGTATGAAACAAAGCGGAGCTGGGCGAGAGTTCTCATTAGAGGGAATACTAAATAGCTACACTGAGGTTAAACAAGTCTCAGTCAGCCTGGGATCTCACGGGTTTTAATATAGTAATTCTGTAATAAAACTTACACATGCCATTATTAAGATTTTGTAATTATTTGTGGATGGGTTACTTTCAATTACTGGACAGAAGATGATTAGAAATAGTAACTTTATAAAGTTAGTCTTTGCAGGAGCTCTTTTGATAGCGCCTTGGGCTGTCACAGCGGCAGAAAAAGTAACTATCCAACTTAAGTGGTCCCCGCAAGCGCAGTTTGCTGGGTATTATGTTGCACAGGCCAAAGGGTATTACAAAGATGCGGGCTTAGATGTGACCATCAAGCCTGGAGGCGCTGACATTAAAACAGTTCAAGTCATTGCCAACAACGGCGCAGATGTCATTGTTAATTGGTTGCCAGGCGCATTAGCAGCAAGAGAGGAGGGTATTCCTCTTGTAAATATTGCACAAATATTTAATAGATCAGGATTAATGTTGACCTGTAAAAGATCCAATGGAGTTAACTCCCCCAAGGACTTTAAGGGTAAAACCATGGGCGTTTGGTTAGGTGGCAATGAGCATCCTTTTTTAAATTGGATGGCTAAATTGGGTTACAAACCTGATACAGATATCAAAATCTTAAAGCAAGGCTATGATTTGGATCTGCTCACTAAAAATCAGGCCGACTGCATCTCAACTATGATTTATAAAGAGTACTGGGAGCTGATTGATGCGGGTCTTAAAGAGTCTGATTTAATCAATTTTTCATACGATAAGGAGGGGGTTGGATCTTTAGAGGATGGTTTATATGTGCTTGAATCAAAATTAAAGGATCCCGCTTTCGTCTCAAAAATGGGTAAGTTCTTAAAGGCTTCTATGAAGGGCTGGAGCGATGCGGTTAAAGATCCTGATGGGACTGCAAAAATTATGGTTGCAGCTGACCGATCTGGCCATACGTCTGAGAAAATACAAAAGAGGGCAATGGAGAACGTTGCAACTTTAATTACCAACGCTGGTACACCCAAAATGGGGTATCTTGAGCCTAAAGACTTTGAGAGAACAGTGAAAATATTAATATCCAACCAGGCTACACCATTCATTAAAAAAGATCCTGGAACTTCTGCATATACTTACGCTGTTTGGGAGGCAGCAACTAAATAGAGAATAAAAAAATATGCTAGTTTTAGGAATTGAATCCTCGTGTGATGAAACTGGTGTTGCACTTGTCGAGTTAACAGAAGAAACCAAAACCGAAGTTCGTAAAACATCGCAATGGCCAATATTGCTTGCCCAGGCATTGCATTCACAAATTGCTCTTCATAGCCCTTACGGTGGTGTTGTGCCTGAGCTTGCTAGTCGAGACCATATTCAGCGGGTTGTCCCACTTGCACAAGCAGTGATGGCGCAGGCAAACAAACAATTCTCTCAAATTGAAGCTATAGCCTTTACAAAAGGACCCGGTCTAGCAGGTGCTTTGCTCGTCGGTGCTGGGGTTGCCTGTGCGCTTGGTGCATCCCTAGACATTCCAGTAATTGGAATACACCATTTAGAGGGGCATCTTTTATCTCCCTTTTTGAGCAAAACTCCTCCCGCATTTCCTTTTGTGGCTTTGCTTGTCTCTGGTGGCCATACTCAACTCATGCGGGTCCAGTCGGTGGGAGAGTACCAACTCTTAGGTGAGTCTATAGATGATGCCGCAGGAGAAGCTTTTGATAAATCAGCAAAATTACTAGGCATAGACTATCCTGGTGGTCGAGAATTATCTGAATTGGCCCAAACTGGTAACCCACAGGCATACCCCTTTCCCAGGCCATTGCTGCACAGCAAAGATTTGAATTTTTCTTTTGCTGGTCTAAAAACTTCAGTTCTAACTCAGTGCAAAAAATTAGGCACACAACTTAATTCAGAGCGAGCAAATTTGGCCGCTTCAACCCAAGCCGCGATTGTCGAGGTGCTTGTCAAAAAATCTCTCAAAGCGCTAGATCAAACCGGTCTATCGACCTTAGTTATCGCAGGCGGTGTAGGTGCTAACAAAGCCTTAAGGGAGTCATTAAACAATGCCTGCAGTAGGGTCGGTGCATCTGTTTATTACCCAGAGATTGAGTTTTGTACAGACAATGGAGCCATGATCGCAATAGCAGGTGCGATGAGAATACAGGCCAAACGAGAGTTGCCAACAAAAAATTATTCATTTGAAGTTAACCCCCGCTGGCCACTTGATCAAATCAATCTAAAAGACTGATCAAAGTACAGGTATGGATGTGGCTTTATTGACTGGTAATTTCTTGGTCAACGTAAGGTATAAAACGCCGTCTTCAAGTTTTGCCTTACTACTGCTGGGATCAATCTCCTCAGGTAATTCATAACCCTCGCTATACGAGCGTTTAGCTTGTTCAGTTGTATTAAAGCGAACGACATTGCCTTCTATGGAGATATTCAAATGTTCTTTAGATACTCCTGGCAAGTCAATTTCTAATCGATACTGGGCACTATCTTGCTCGAGTTTGGGTTTTTGTGGTGTCTTTAATACCCCGTCAATAAAACGCTCAAAAGATACTAGGTTGCCCCTTGGATAGGTAGGTGTTGAAGTTGCAGATAAAAACATTTGAATTTCCTTTTTGGTTTGAACAGAAGAATTAAAAAGATTTTCAAATCAATTTAATATACCTGTTTGGTTTTTTAGGCCTTACTCGTATGCAATGTAAGTGGGCACAGGGGGTATAAAATTCAAGGTATTTTGGGAAACAATATTTTTAATGCTTTTCTCTTGAAATAGAAAGAATCTGCCCTATTTAGGGGAGATTTCTAATTTTGTAACATAAAAATTAAATTATCAACTTAATAATTATTAAATCATGCGCTCACACATAGAAAATCTTGAAGAATCCAAAATCCGGGAAGTTGCAAACGCTGCAATGGATAAAACCGATGTTCTAGCTTTTTGGTTTGGAGAGAGTGATGAGGTTACTCCTGAGTTTATTCGTCGTGCAGCCGTTGAGTCCTTGGAGCGGGGAGAGACTTTTTATACCCATAATTTAGGGCTCCCTGAGCTTAGGCAATGTATTGCAAATGAAATGAGTAAGCGCCACGGAGCAGGCAGTGTAAGTATGGACCGAGTTGCTGTAACCTCTGGAGGTGTCAGCGCTTTGATGATTGCCGCTCAAGCCCTGGTTTCCCCGGGCGACGAGGTCGTCGTTATTACTCCGCTATGGCCCAACTTGTGTGCTCAAGCAACTATCATGGGAGCCCATTTAAATTACGTTTCACTCAGTCCTAAGGCTGGCCTTTGGGAGCTAGACATGGACAAGTTAATTCAATCTCTTACTTCTTCAGTTAAGCTTTTGATACTTAATGCTCCCAATAATCCAACGGGGTGGACTCTAACAAGACTCGAGCAAGAAATAATTTTGAAACACTGCCGAGAAAAAGGAATTTGGATCTTGGCGGATGAGGTATACGAGAATTTATATTACGAAAAAACTGAAAATGGCTGTGCTCCAAGTTTTTTGGATATTTGTGATCCCAACGATAGACTGATTGTTGTACACAGTTTTTCAAAGAGTTTTTTGATGACGGGCTGGCGCCTAGGTTGGATGGTTGTCCCTGAGTATGTTCTCAACAGCATAGGGAAATTAATCGAATTCAATACTTCATGCGCCAGTTTATTCACGCAAAGAGCGGGCGTGGTGGCAATCCAACGCTGTGATGAGGTCACACCCCGCGTGGTTTCACACCTTAAGTTGTGTCGGGATACGCTTTGCTCAAGCCTTGAGAAGATCCAAGGTATTGAGCTAGCTTCACCAAGGGGAGGAATGTACGCTTTCTTTAAGATTAACGGATATAAAGATTCCTTAGATGTTGCCAAAAGGTTGGTTCTTGACGTCGGTCTTGGAATTGCCCCTGGAGAAGCATTCGCTCCAGAGTCCCGAGATTGGTTTAGGTGGTGTTTTGCTTCAAAGGATCCATTGAGACTGACACAAGGTATCGGGAGATTAAATGAATGGCTGGAAAAAAACTCCAAAATTAATATTTAAGTGTTAATTTTTTAATCGGTCGATTCGATTACAGCTCATTAAATGCAGATATACATGCTCGTTCTTTAAATTTGTAACGAAGAATTGGTAGGTAGGTTATAATTTAGGGTTGATTTAGAGGGTTCCGAAAGGAGCCGTATAAGTCAATCAATCACGCCTTCTGGCATTTCCGGCTGTAGGCGCATGTAAAACTTTTTGGAAAAACAATGAATATTCAACAAACGTCCGAAGTCGTTAAGGCTAATGCACGCAGTGCAAACGATACTGGGAGTCCTGAGGTGCAGGTCGCCCTTTTAACAGCTCGTATTAATGAGTTGACCCCCCATTTTAAAACTCATGCTAAGGATCATCACGGACGCCGTGGACTTCTTCGCATGGTAAGTCGTCGTCGTAAGTTATTAGATTATTTGAAATCTAAGGACGCTGATCGATACACACAGTTGATCGCCAAATTAGGTCTTCGCAAGTAATTAATTTTTTACATTAGAGTAAAAATTTTTGAATATGCCTTAAAGATCAACGCCTGAGTTAGTCAATAGCTCAGGCGTTTTGTTTTTTAGGTATGTTTCATTTGGTGGAGTAGGTAAGAGTGTTGGCAGGGCTGAAGCTGTGTCATTCCAAAAGATTCGTTTTTTACAAATTCAATAATGAATTGAACGTCTTTTGGAATGGCATCGTGTTCTGGTAATCCTTTTCTTCTCCTGGCTTCTTTAAGGCGGCCCTAAAGCCTTTATATTTTAGTTATTGGAGATTACACATGTCACTTTTTAATAAAGTTACCAAAACTTTTCAGTGGGGGCAGCATAAAGTCACCATGGAAACTGGTGAAATTGCGCGTCAAGCATCAGGCGCAGTTATCGTAGATATTGAAGGAACTGTTGTTCTCGCAACAGTTGTTGCCTCTAAATCATCAAAGCCTGGTCAGGACTTCTTTCCCTTGACCGTCGATTACATAGAGAAGACTTATGCAGCAGGTAAGATTCCTGGAAGCTTTTTTAAGCGTGAAGCAAAGCCCAGTGAATTGGAGACACTTACCAGTCGATTGATTGATAGACCAATCCGTCCGTTATTTCCTGAAGGGTTTTACAACGAAGTTCACGTTGTAATTCACACCATGTCATTGAATCCCGAAGTCGATGCTGACATTGCTGCAATGATTGGTGCATCTGCTGCATTGTCAATTTCAGGTGTCCCGTTCAATGGCCCGATTGGCGCAGCTCGTGTGGGCTATATCAACGGTGAGTATGTGCTCAATCCTGGGCAAACACAACGCAAAGACAGCATCATGGAGCTGGTTGTTGCTGGGACTGAAACGGCCGTTCTAATGGTTGAGTCTGAGGCGCAACAACTATCAGAAGAGGTTATGTTGGGCGCTGTAATGTTTGGTCACCAACACGGCAAAACAGTTATTGACGCAATTCATGATTTAGTCAAAGATGCAGGTAAACCAGTATGGGAATGGGTTGCTCCCGCAAGAGATGAAGAGTTTGAGGGTAAAGTCAAGGCCCTTGCTCAAGAGCCTTTACACGCTGCTTATCAAATCCGTAACAAGCAAGCTAGAACCCAGGCTTGTCGTGAGGCCTATGAGGCGGTCAAAACCGGTTTGACCCAAGCAGGTCTTGAATTTGATCCCATCAAAGTCGATAACCTTTTGTTTGAAATTGAAGCTCGTATCGTTCGTGGACAAATCCTGTCTGGAGAGCCACGCATAGATGGTCGCGACACACGTACTGTTCGCCCGATTGAAATTCGAACAGGTGTTTTGCCACGCACCCACGGTTCAGCATTGTTCACCAGAGGTGAAACTCAGGCCTTGGTGATTTCAACCCTTGGTACAGATCGTGATGCGCAGCGTATTGATGCTTTAGCCGGCGAATTCGAAGATAGATTCATGTTTCATTACAACATGCCTCCCTTTGCAACCGGTGAGGTGGGCCGTATGGGCAGCACTAAACGTCGTGAAATCGGCCACGGCCGTTTGGCCAAGCGTGCACTCGTAGCCTGTTTGCCATCTAAAGAGGAGTTTCCTTACACAGTGCGTGTGGTGTCCGAGATTACTGAGTCCAATGGCTCATCCTCCATGGCCTCTGTTTGCGGTGGGTGTTTATCATTAATGGACGCTGGCGTTCCTATGAAAGCACACGTCGCCGGTATTGCCATGGGACTCATCAAGGAAGATAACCGTTTTGCAGTGTTGACCGATATCTTAGGCGATGAGGATCACCTCGGAGATATGGACTTTAAAGTTGCTGGTACTCCCAACGGTATTACTGCGTTGCAAATGGATATCAAAATCCAAGGCATCACTCAAGAGATTATGCAAGTCGCATTGGCTCAGGCCAAAGAGGCTCGCCTGCATATTCTTGGAATCATGCAAGAGACGATGGGATCAGCCAACACTGAGATCAGTAACTTTGCACCCCGTTTGTACACCATGAAGATCAATCCTGAGAAAATCAGAGATGTGATTGGTAAAGGTGGTGCAACGATTCGTGCATTGACAGAGGAGACTGGTACACAAATCGATATTTCTGAGGACGGAGTGATCACGATCGCTTCAAGCGAAGGGTCTAAAGCTGAGGAGGCTAAGCGCCGTATTGAGGAGATCACAGCAGAGGTTGAAATCGGAAAGATTTATGAAGGACCGGTTACCAAGATTTTAGATTTTGGTGCTCTGATCAATTTATTGCCTGGAAAAGACGGTCTGCTGCACATCAGTCAAATCAGTCATGAGCGTATTGCTAAGGTTAGCGATGTTCTTGCTGAGGGACAAATTGTTCGAGTTAAAGTGATGGAAACTGATGAAAAAGGACGTGTGAAATTGTCCATGAAGGCCTTATCTGAGCGTGCACCTGCACCTCAGGTTAATGAAACGCCTTCTAGTGATTCACATGAAGCCCATGCTTCTCAAGACCATTCCGCCAAACCATCTGATGATCACGAGCAAAAGCACCATCAAGAATAATCGCTTGTTTGTTAAGCACTAACTAAGAAAAGGAGCCAAAAGCTACCTTTTTTTAGTTCTTTAAATTAAGTTTGAATTTTTTATAGTTTTAACTAAAAGCATATGGCGCAAAGCAAAAAACTTATCGTCGGTAATTGGAAAATGAATGGGTCTGCCCAGTTTAATTTCCATTTGATGGCTGAACTACTTCGTACAGATTTGCGAGCTGAAGTTTGTGATACCGCCGTGTGCGTACCCTTTGTGTATTTACAACAAGTTAAGACTCAAATCAACGAAGTCACCCCAGGTGATCAAGCTAGATCTGACGCTTTAATTGCTTTGGGCTCTCAAGACGTATCTGCCCATGAAGGTGGTGCCTACACGGGCGAGATCTCAGTTTCCATGCTTAAGGAATTTGGAGTTTCTTATGTGATCGTAGGACACTCTGAGCGTAGGCAGTTCCATCATGAAACAGATCAACTTGTTGCGATCAAAGCGCAAAGGGCTTTGGCAGCAGGTTTGACACCTATCGTGTGCGTTGGAGAGACAAAAGAAGAGCGAGAGTCTGGGATGACTGAGGCAGTGGTCAAGCGTCAGCTTGCAGCCGTAATCCATTTAAACGGGCACTGCATCAGTGAAATCGTGCTCGCTTATGAGCCTGTCTGGGCAATTGGAACAGGGCTTACTGCTAGCCCAGAGCAGGCGCAGGAGGTGCACTCAGTGCTTAGAGCGCAATTGGTCGCGGCTGGGGGTGAGAGTGCCAAAAAGATACGCATTTTGTACGGTGGAAGTATGAATCCAAAAAATGCAAAATCGCTCCTGAGTCAAGAGGATATAGATGGTGGATTGATTGGAGGGGCCTCATTGAAGGCTACAGACTTTTTGTCAATCATTTCAGCTGTTTAAGTTTTAAATTTAAGCAATCTTAGTTAATTAGGAATTATTTCGGAGTATTCAAATGAATTGGGTTATTAACATCATTATTTTGATTCAAATTTTGTCAGCGCTCGCCATGATTGGTCTCATCTTATTACAGCACGGTAAGGGTGCAGATATGGGCGCAGCCTTTGGCAGTGGAAGCTCTGGTAGTCTTTTTGGTGCAACCGGAGGGGCAAACTTTCTTTCCCGAAGCACTGCTGTACTAGCGGCTGTATTCTTTGTTTCAACTCTGGGACTTGCTTTTTTTGGTCAACCGCAAGCTGCAAGAACTGGCAGTGTTTTAGAGGGGCTTGGAGCGCCCGTTAAGGCGCCCCCTCCTGCTGCAAACGATATTAGCAATCAAATCCCTGGTGTGACTCCTGCACAAAAAAATGATGCATCAGTTCCAAGCAGTCCCGTAACCAGTACAACTTCTACAGAGACTTCAAACCAGATTCCAAAAAAGTAAGGAAATTTACAGCTTGAATTTGAGCTTTTACTCTTGGGGTCTGAGCATTTAGGGTAAACTCTTGAGTTGAGCTGAGGGGACAGTTAATTTGACTGTTTTTTCATAAAAGTAACATGCCGTCGTGGTGAAATTGGTAGACACGCTATCTTGAGGGGGTAGTGGCGAAAGCTGTGCGAGTTCGAGTCTCGCCGACGGCACCAAAGTTTTTTTATATGAATGCAAAACGGACACACAATTAAGTTGTGAAATCGGAATGAATTTAGTTCAATATCTACCCGTCCTTTTGTTTATTTGATTGGACTCCTTGTCGGGGTCGCACCGCAGGTGATAGGCCACCTTTTAGGCCCCAATAAACCTGATGAGGAAAAGAACTCTCCTTACGAATGTGGATTCGAGGCCTTTGAGGACGCTCGGATGCAGTTTGATGTGCGCTATTACTTAGTTGCGATTCTCTTTATATTATTTGATTTGGAAATTGCGTTCTTATTTCCCTGGGCTATTGCTTTAAAGGAAGTAGGCCTCGTTGGTTTTATTTCGATGATGATTTTTTTGGGTATTTTGGTAGTTGGGTTTGCCTATGAATGGAAAAAAGGGGCCCTTGACTGGGAATAAATCATGTCTCTTGATGGTGTATTTAAAGAAGGCTTCATAACAACTTCATACGACTCAGTGGTGAACTGGGCAAAAACTGGTTCACTTTGGCCTATGACTTTTGGGTTGGCATGTTGTGCGGTTGAGATGATGCACGCAGGTGCATCTCGCTACGACATTGACCGCTTTGGAATGCTTTTTCGTCCAAGTCCAAGGCAATCAGATTTAATGATTGTTGCCGGCACACTTTGTAACAAAATGGCTCCCGCACTTCGCAAGGTTTACGACCAAATGTCGGAGCCCAGATGGGTTCTATCAATGGGTTCATGCGCCAATGGTGGTGGTTACTATCATTACAGTTATTCTGTTGTCAGGGGTTGTGACCGTATCGTGCCTGTTGATGTTTATGTGCCTGGATGTCCACCAACTGCAGAGGCGTTGCTTTACGGGATATTGCAATTACAAACAAAAATTCGTCGTGAAAATACGATTGCAAGATAAGTCTAAAGGTATAAAGATATGACACTGTCTTTGGATAATTTGAGCAAAACGCTAAATGAGATATTGGGAGACAAGATTAAAGCCTTGGACAGCGCTTTGGGGGAGTTGACCCTCACTGTCTCTGCTTCGGATTATTACGGTGTTTGCCAAACTCTTAGTTCAGAGCCAAGTCTTGCTTTTGAGCAATTGATAGATTTGTGTGCAGTTGATTACTCAACCTACAAAGACGGTGCACAAAGCTCTTTTTCTGATTTGCCACGTTTTGCTGTGGTGAGCCATTTGCTATCTATCGTGCATAACTTTAGGTTGCGCGTGAGGGTTTTTGCAGAATCTTCAGATTTGCCTCGTGTTTCAACTGTGAGCACCATATGGAGCGCTGCAAATTGGTATGAACGTGAGGCGTTTGATTTATACGGAGTGATCTTTGAGGGGCATGAAGACCTCCGCAGAATTTTGACCGACTACGGATTTATTGGTCACCCCTTCAGAAAAGACTTCCCACTGTCTGGTCATGTGGAGATGAGATATGACGCTGAACAAAAACGCGTTATTTATCAGCCCGTCACAATTGAACCCAGAGAGATCACCCCTCGTATCATTCGTGAAGATAACTACGGGGGATTGCACTGAGTAACTCGTTACTAGGCTTAGATTAAAGGATTACTTCATTCAATCTGAGTAAATGCACTGAATACCATGCCAGATATTAAAAATTACACCCTAAACTTAGGTCCCCAGCACCCTGCAGCCCACGGAGTGCTCAGGCTTGTGCTTGAGTTAGACGGTGAAGTTGTCCAGCGCGCTGACCCCCACATTGGACTGTTGCACCGCGCCACTGAAAAACTAGCGGAGCATAAAACTTATATACAGTCCTTGCCCTATATGGACCGACTAGATTATGTCTCCATGATGAGCAATGAGCATGCTTATTGTTTGGCGATCGAGAAGTTGCTAGGTTTGGAGGTTCCTAAACGTGCCCAGTACATAAGGGTTATGTTTGCAGAGATCACGAGGCTTTTGAATCATTTGTTATGGCTTGGCTGCCACGGATTTGACTGTGGTGCGATGAATATTTTGATCTACTGCTTTAGAGAGCGTGAGGATCTTTTTGATATGTATGAGGCAGTCTCTGGTGCCAGAATGCATGCGGCTTACTTTAGGCCAGGCGGCGTATACCGTGATTTGCCCGATCACATGCCGCAGTACAAGGTCAGTAAGATCAAGAATGCCAAGGCAATAGAGAAACTTAATAGCAACAGGTCAGGAAGTTTATTGGACTTTATTGATGATTTCACTCAGCGATTCCCAGCATTTGTTGATGAGTATGAAACGCTTTTGACGGATAACCGAATCTGGAAACAGCGTACCGTTGGTATAGGTGTTGTGACCCCTGAGCGAGCAAAAAGTATGGGTTTCACAGGAGCCATGCTTAGAGGTTCTGGTGTGGCTTGGGATTTGAGGAAATTCCAGCCCTACGATGTTTACTCAGAGCTTGATTTTGATATTCCCGTTGGCAAAACGGGTGACTGCTACGACAGATACTTGGTTCGTATTGAAGAGATGCGTCAATCCAATAAGATTATTCAACAATGCGTTTCGTGGCTCAGAAACAATCCAGGACCAGTGATTACGGATAATCACAAGATTGCGGCTCCTCATAGAGAAGATATGAAGGCTCATATGGAAGAGTTGATCCATCACTTCAAATTATTTACTGAAGGGTTCCATGTTCCTGAGGGGGAAGCGTACGCTGCAGTAGAGCATCCCAAGGGCGAGTTTGGAATCTACATTGTGAGTGACGGCGCCAACAAGCCCTACAGATTAAAAATTAGAGCACCCGGGTTTCCTCATTTGGCAGCAATGGATGAGATGGCTAAGGGGCATATGATTGCGGATACTGTTGCAGTAATTGGCACGATGGACATTGTGTTTGGGGAGATTGACCGGTGAGCGCAATAGAACAAAGAAGTTTCAATATGAAATCCCTTGAACCTAAGCCTAGTGAATTCACGAGTGAAGTTTTGGCAAGATTTGCACGTGAGGTTGCGAAATATCCGAATGATCAAAAGCAATCTGCAGTGATGGCTTGCTTATCGATTGTTCAACAAGTAAACGGATTTATCAGTCCTGGAGATGAGCTTTTCTTATCCGCTTATTTGGATATGTCTCCCATGGCTGTACATGAGGTAAGTACTTTTTACAACATGTACAACCTAGAGCCGACCGGGACCTACAAAATTAACGTATGTACCAATTTACCTTGCCAACTTCGGGGCGGTCAAAACGCACTTGATTACTTGTGTAAAAAATTGGATATCCAAGTTGGTGAAACAACCAAAGACGGACTCTTTACTTTGCAACCTGGCGAATGTATGGGGGCATGTGCAGACGCACCCGTTTTATTGGTTAATGATCGCAATATGTGCAGTTTCATGAGCACTGAAAAAATGGATCAACTAATTGATGGACTGAAAGAAACAGTAGCTAATGGGAGCAAGTCATGAATGCGGCGTTGAACGGACTTCTTTCACAGTTCAAGGCAACTGGAGTTGAGACTTGTTTTCATGGTCGTCACATTAAGCCCCAAATTTTGGATGGTTTAAATGGATCAAATTGGTCCATTAAAGACTACGAAGCCAGGGGAGGCTATCAGGCACTTCGTAAGATATTGGGTAAGGACGGTGGAGAGGGACTTACGCAAGATCAGGTGATTGCTACAGTTAAAGAATCAGGCCTCAGGGGACGTGGAGGGGCAGGTTTCCCAACGGGTTTAAAGTGGAGCTTCATGCCTAGGCAGTTTCCAGGCCAAAAGTATTTGGTTTGTAACTCTGATGAAGGTGAACCAGGTACTTGTAAAGACCGAGATATCATGCAGTTCAATCCCCACACGGTGATTGAAGGCATGGCGATTGCAGCTTATGCAATGGGAATTAGCGTTGGGTACAACTACATTCATGGAGAAATATTTGCGACTTACGAGAGGTTTGAAGAGGCCCTTGAGCAAGCGCGCGCTGCAGGGTATTTAGGGGCAAACATTTTGGGGAGTAACTTTTCTTTCCAATTGCACGCAGCTCACGGATTTGGAGCTTACATTTGCGGTGAAGAGACCGCATTGCTTGAGTCCTTGGAGGGTAAAAAAGGTCAGCCACGTTTTAAGCCGCCTTTTCCCGCAAGCTACGGTTTGTACGGTAAACCTACCACCATCAACAATACTGAGACTTTTGCAGCAGTTCCTTGGATCATACGTAACGGTGGACAGGCGTATCTTGAGTGCGGTAAACCAAATAACGGTGGTACCAAGATTTTCTCAGTGAGTGGTGACGTAGAGCGTCCCGGGAATTACGAAATTCCAATGGGAACACCATTTTCAGTTCTATTAGAGTTGGCCGGAGGAGTTAAAGGGGGACGCGCACTGAAGGCTGTCATACCCGGTGGATCCTCTGCTCCTGTGTTGCCTGCCAACATTATGATGGACATCACCATGGATTACGACAGCATAGCAAAAGCAGGCTCCATGCTCGGCTCAGGTGCGGTCATCGTTTTAGATGAGACGAGGTGCATGGTCAAGAGTTTGCTCAGGCTTTCTTATTTTTATATGCACGAGTCTTGTGGCCAATGTACTCCCTGCCGTGAAGGTACGGGTTGGCTTTGGCGAGTCGTTGAGAGAATAGAAAATGGTGAAGGTCGAGAGAGCGATTTGGAGTTGCTAGATAACGTAGCCGAGAACATCATGGGACGCACGATTTGTGCACTCGGAGATGCTGCAGCAATGCCTGTAAGGGGCATGATCAAGCACTTCAGACATGAATTTGAACATCACATCGCGCACAAGACCTGTTTGGTCAATGCCACAGTTTGATCAGGAATAATGACATATGGTTGAATTAGAGATCGACGGCAAAAAAGTAGAAGCTCAAGAGGGCAGTATGGTTATGCATGCTGCTGAAAAACTTGGCACCTATATTCCACACTTTTGCTATCATAAAAAACTCTCCATAGCGGCCAATTGTCGTATGTGTTTGGTGGATGTTGAGAAAGCTCCTAAGGCGATGCCTGCCTGTGCAACTCCTGTGACTCAGGGCATGATCGTTAGAACCAAATCTGATAAAGCCATTAAGGCTCAAAAATCAGTGATGGAGTTTTTATTAATCAATCACCCACTTGATTGTCCAATTTGTGATCAAGGTGGTGAGTGTCAACTCCAAGACTTGGCCGTTGGTTACGGCGGTAGTTCTTCTAGGTACGAAGAAGAAAAACGTGTTGTCTTTCATAAAGATATTGGTCCATTGATCAGTATGGAGGAGATGAGTCGTTGTATACATTGCACTCGCTGCGTTCGTTTTGGACAAGAAATTGCGGGACAAATGGAGCTTGGTATGTCTCACAGAGGTGAGCACTCTGAAATTGAAGCTTTCATTGGTCACACCGTTGATTCAGAATTGTCTGGAAATATGATTGATGTGTGTCCCGTCGGGGCGCTCACCAGCAAGCCCTTTAGGTATCAGGCTCGCACTTGGGAGTTGTCTCGCCGTAAAACAATCAGTCCCCATGACTCGACTGGCGCGAACCTGATTGCTCAAGTCAAGGACAATAAAGTACTCAGAGTCGTACCCCTTGAGAACGAAGCGATCAATGAGTGCTGGATTGCAGACCGCGACCGTTTCTCATACGAGTCATTGAGTGGTGATCACAGATTAACTGCACCCATGATCAAACAAGACAACGTATGGAGAACTGTAGACTGGCAAACTGCATTGGAGTACGTTGCACACGGTGTGCAGCACATTAAAGCGGACCTTGGATCTCAAAGCATTGGCCTATTAGCAAGCCCCCACAGCACTCTAGAGGAACTTTATTTGGCGGGTAAATTGGTTCGCGCACTTGGTTCAGAAAACATAGACACAAGGCTTCGTACGCGCGATTTCAGTGAGGATAAGGCCCTAACTGGAAAAGCCCATTGGTTAGGTCGATCCATTGAGTCTTTATCACAGATACAAAGAGTATTTGTGATTGGCTCAAACCTTCGAAAGGATCACCCGCTTCTAGCTCAGCGTATTAGGCAATCAACTAGACGCGGTGCTCAGGTGAATGTTTTCAATGCTGCTCAAGTGGATTGGGCAATGCCAATTAAAAATACATTCTTGGCTAATCCCACGCATTGGGTTGCAGGTCTTGCGCTTATCGCAGAGAGTGTAGCTAAGGCCAAGTCCATACCCTCTCCCATATCGGTAATGAGTGAGACTCATTTGATGAATGAGCTGTTGGCCCATAATCCAAATGCATTGTTCCAAGCTAATCATATTGCTGAGTCCATGCTTGGGGGAGAGCACAAGGCGGTACTCCTGGGCAACGCTGCTGCGCACCACCCTCGTGCTTCAAGTATTTTGGCAATATCAAATTGGATAGCCGAACAAACACAGTCCACATTTGGCTATTTATCTGAAGCAGCCAATACGGTTGGGGCTCAATTGGTAGGGGCTTTACCTCTTAGCACGGGTAGGTCCGGTGCTCATGGATTGAACGCGCAAGCAATGATTGAGGATGAGCGCGTAAAAGCATTATTCCTATTAGGTAATGAGCCAGAATTTGACACTGCAACCGGAGCTCAGGCAAGTGCGTTTTTGGCTAAAAAAGCTATGGTCATTACTTTAAGTCCTTTCAAAGCAAATATGTCTTTTAGCGATGTCATTTTGCCGATTGCACCTTTCACCGAAACCCCAGGTACTTTTGTGAATGCAGAAGGTCGAGCACAAAGTTTTCATGCTGTTGTAAAGCCCCTGGGTGAAACTAGGCCTGCTTGGAAAGTACTTCGTGTTTTGGCAAACATGTTTGATTTGCAAGGCTTTGAATACGAGACAGTTGAAGAAGTAAGAGCTCAAGCCTTGCCAAAAGATATCCCCTCAATGCTGTTGAATACTCCAACAAAAGACTTAAACACTGTTGACTTGAGTCCATCTCCTGCCATTACGAGTGAAGAGTTGACGGTTGGAATTTACGGATTAGATAGTCTGGTCAGAAGGTCACATGCGTTGCAGCACACTGCAGACGCTCTAAATGATCCAATGTTTACAGCCTATCAGGTTGCTGCTCAACAGTCGGCAATCCCATTCAAAGCAAACAATAATGCCCAACAAAAGGTAGGCGAACATGTTTGACGCGCTTTACACTTTTGGTCTCACTGCGTTGCCCTATGATTTATGGTCAACTGTGGCTTGGCCAGTTATATGGGCATTATTAAAAATTATCGTAGTCTTAATTCCTTTACTACTAAGCGTTGCCTACTTGACTTTATGGGAGAGAAAAGCAATTGGTTTCACACAGATTCGATTAGGTCCCAACCGGACTGGACCGCTCGGTTTATTGCAACCTTTTGCAGATGCCATTAAGTTATTAACCAAAGAGATCATTTTGCCTACGAAGGCTGACAACAAGCTCTTTTTTATTGGCCCAATTATGACCATCATGCCAGCATTGGCTGCTTGGGCTGTAATTCCATTTGGTCCTGATGTAGTCCTTGCAAATATAAATGCAGGCTTACTTTATTTAATGGCGATCACTTCTTTGGAAGTTTACGGAGTCATTATTGCTGGATGGTCTTCAAATTCGAAGTATGCATTTTTGGGCGCTATGCGTGCATCTGCTCAAATGGTGAGCTACGAAATTGCAATGGGATTTTGTCTCGTCATCATATTAATGGTTTCTGGCACTTTGAACATGGCGCAAATCGTATTGGCTCAGAATAAAGGTATTTTTGCTGGGATGGGCATCAACATCCTTTCTTGGAATTGGTTACCTTTGTTCCCGATTTTCATTGTTTACTTCATCGCTGGGTTGGCGGAAACCAATCGCCATCCCTTTGACGTCGTTGAGGGAGAGTCTGAGATCGTTGCTGGTCATATGATTGAATACTCAGGAATGTCATTTGCGATGTTCTTCTTGGCTGAATACGCCAATATGTTACTCATAGCAATTACAAGCGTAGTCATGTTTCTAGGCGGATGGTTGCCCCCATTTGACAATGCCGTTTTCAACGCTGTACCCGGTGGTGTTTGGTTATTCATCAAAACATTTGTGATGGTCACAATGTTCTTGTGGGTCAGATCAACTTTCCCCAGATACCGCTATGACCAAATTATGAGATTGGGATGGAAAATCTTTATACCGATCACACTAATATGGTTAATAGTTGTAGGTTTGTGGATTGTGAGTCCTTGGAATATTTGGAAATAATGGAAAAAAATCAATGACAACTTTGACCAATCCAAATTCAGTCAATTCAGTTAACCCTGCCTTGCCTGGCCAATCTGCACGCTTTCCAGCACAGGGGAGTGAGAGTGTATTTTCCTGGAAAGATTTCCTATCTAGCTTTTTGCTGATCGAGCTATTCAAGGGAATGGCATTAACTGGCAAGTACATGTTTGCTCGCAAAGTGACTATTCAATTCCCTGAGGAAAAGACGCCGCAAAGCCCTAGGTTCAGGGGATTGCATGCACTGAGGAGATATGAAAACGGGGAAGAGCGTTGTATTGCTTGTAAATTGTGTGAAGCGGTTTGTCCCGCTTTGGCAATTACGATTGAATCGGATGTGAGAGCTGACGGATCAAGACGCACTACTCGATACGATATTGATTTGACGAAATGTATTTTTTGCGGATTTTGTGAGGAAAGTTGTCCCGTAGATTCAATTGTTGAGACTCACATATTTGAGTACCACGGTGAAAAGCGAGGTGATCTGTACTTCACCAAAGATATGCTTCTTGCTGTAGGGGATAGATATGAGAAACAAATTGCAGCTAATAAGGCTGCTGACGCTCCTTACAGATAACTGCTGAACATTAAAAAGAACAAAATCACAAAATGGACATTCGCTCTGCCCTCTTTTATATTTTTGCAAGCGTACTTCTGATCTCCGCATTTCGCGTGATCACGGTCAGAAATACTGTTCATGCATCTTTGTTCCTGGTGCTTGCTTTTTTTCAAGCGTCTGGTTTGTTCATGCTCCTAGATGCTGAATTAAATTTGAGTTCTAAGCTCAAATCGATTCAAGTATTGACCCAGTTAGATCAAAGTGACTGGATGGATAGGCATTTACCTGATGAATCAAAAGTGAAATTCAGTGCGTTTGACAAAGACGCATTATGGGAAAGAGTTCAAGAGGAAACCCCTGAGCTTTTAGCAACTCAAGCTGTTGAGAGAATCAACCAAATTAAAGCGCAACAATCGCGTTTCGACAATTACCCAACTCTTGACGCATTTGGTCAAAGCACAAACGCACAAAGTGATACCACCAATACTCTTGGATACCAATATCGAAACAATCAGGTCGGTGTTCAGCTGAGTGTTCCGCTTTACGCAGGTGGAGGGCTCGAGGCCACCAAGCGCCAAGCAGTTGCCAGTTATGAGGCCAGCGTAGCTGATCGAGAGGCTTTAAGTGTCAGAATTGAAAATCAGTTTGATGGAGATTGGGCTTCACAAGCTGGACTATTAGAAAAAGCAAGTGCGGCCAGAGGCTTGGTGATGGCCGCTCTAGAGCAAAAGAGGGCTGCAGTATTTGGTGTTGAAAAGGGTCTCAGAACTTGGACGGATGTGAGCAATGCCGAGCTTTTGCTGGCCAGACGTACAGGTGATCTCAATAATATTTTGCTCAGTCTTTATAAAACTCAATCAAGGATTTTGTCTCTTCTCCCAACCGATGATCCCGCATGGGATGAATGGGTGAGACAAGTGGACTTGGCAAGTCTGGATTAAGCTTAAAAACCCAGAAGCAAAGATTTTGAGATGCGTATTTTTAACCTACTCAAGGCTACTTTTGTTGTGATTTTTCTTTCACAACAAATGGGTTTAATAGAGTGCTTTATTCAATTTGGGAAAAAATTGAATAGAAACAATCCCATTTCA